>ENA-OQAZ01000333-OQAZ01000333.1-human-gut-metagenome-genome-assembly--contig:-NODE-333-length-26794-cov-3.372108_pt1 | contig 26794 bp, 34 predicted proteins | sample MGYA00242737_ERZ504531 | MGnify/ENA primary metagenome ERZ504531 (study PRJEB26092, sample SAMD00036244) | human gut metagenome | host: Homo sapiens | study: EMG produced TPA metagenomics assembly of... | reverse complement strand
CCTGATCAATAAAGGGAATGATCTTATCCAAATAACTTTTGCGCAGAACCATCGTACATCACCTCATATTCTTATCTTAGCATACAATTTATTGTTGTGTAAACAGTATTGTGCTTTTCTATTAAATAAAAATAGCTGGAACGCGAATTTTGTGTGCCTATAGGCGTACAAAAATTATGCTGCATGGATAATGGTAAACCTGCGGCTGCTTACATTCTTGCTGTACCGATTGAAAATATCGGGCTGTTCTTTCTTCAAACGCTGGGAGTCTACCCGTTTACTTTCGGAGGATACCCAGGACACCTTGTAGCCCGGTGCTGTGCCATAGGCGGCATCCTGCATTTGCAGCTTGATCTGTTGCTCGATAGCCGCTTTCTCCTGTTCCATCTGCTCGATTTGGGTGGAAAGCTCCTGTCGCTTATCCAACAGGTCGCGGATGGGATTAAGATCGGCAGTTTTGTTTCTATCATCTGCAGAGTACAGCTGATTGATCTGCTGTGTATCCCTCTCGCTTCCGGTAGGTACAGGTGGAATTTCGGGCATTACGTTGTATTTCCAGAAGTGCTCTTCCTTGGCAATGAGGTTGTTCAAAACAACCTTATCACTGATGATTTTATGAATTACCAGCTCTTTTCCAAAAATCAGAGCAGCAATGTACCAGCAGTCAAAACCGCTGACAGCCAGATAGTGATTGACCTGAGCCATGTAATGTGCAGGGATTTTGCCATCTGCCCACTTATCTGCGGAGAAGGGCGAGACGGTCTTGCATTCCAGTCCTGCTTTTTGCCCGACAATCAAACGGTCAAAGTCCGCCAGAAGCAGTGGATGTTCCTCACTTTGGTAGATGGCATTTGCACGGCGTACCTTCAGACCGGTTGCTTCGGTGAAGCGTTGTGCGACATAATCTTCCAGATCGCGTCCCTGACGCATAGCCTCATTGTCGATATTCTCAAAGGTATCACTGATTTTATCGTGGTACACCTGAAATGCCGAGCGGTAGGGATTTAGACCAAGAATAGCCCCGGCATCCGTGCCGGTAATACCGCACTTGCGGTAGCGGAGCCAATCCTCTTTGGACAGGTTCAAAGTTGAAATCAATCTTTTCATGCGCTTTGCATCCTTTCTTTCATAATAGATTCGGCAAGAATGAAGTTATATTCCACCAAGTCTTTCATGATCGTGGAAAAGTCGCTGGCCAATGAATGGCAAGAGCCAACCCACAGGTCGTAAAGAAAATCCAGAATATTATTTTGCACCCTGAGATGGTTCCAGTAGCGCTCCTCCAGTCTGCCCTCGGATTCCAAAACAATAATGGCGGTGCTGATGGTACTTTTCATCGTGATCTCATAAGCATGGTAACGCTGATTTCAGAAGCACTCTTCTCAACGTTGTCAAAAAATTTCGTGAATTCCTTGAAAATGCGGTTATTTACATCATTCATGGCTTGCTCCTTTATGCTGCTGCCAGCACCATCTTGTAAGCCTTGTCGATCATGGGGTTGCCCTCTGCGGTGCGCAGGAACAGGTTCTCGTTGTAGTTTTTGGTCTTGCGGAGAGGATCTGCGTGGGTGGCAAAATCGGAGACTGCGTTGATAAAGCGCCAACCGTTTTTGCGACCCATTCCAGATCCGGTGCGTTATAATAGCGAGCCTTCAGATTTTCCTGCAAGCGCAGGTTATTCTTCCGCTGGCAATCGGACAGGTCCTCAGAAATCGGGAAAAACTCATTGATGAACTCCTGCACCTTGTGATCGGATAAATCGATGCGAGCCAGCTCATCGCCACGGTTGCCGAGTTCAACCATATAGTTGCTGGCCAGCTGCAGGGTCTCACGGGCATCCTGCACGCGGAGCAGAACATTTTCGGTGTGGCGTGCAGTCCAGCTGCGCTTTGCGGTATTCAGCGCGAGGTTCAGTGTGTTCTGGCAGACTACACGGATCGGAGTCATGGCCACTTTCACACCAGAACTTCCGTCATGACTGTTGAAGATCACAAGATATGGTTCTACCTGATCTCCAGCGATAAGATATTTCCTCGGAAGTCTTGCCAGCATCCAAACCTTCTTGCCGCCCTGCAAAGAACCGGCAGTTTCGTAAGTAACACCTTCACCCAGCAGGTCATCGGTGAACTGGAATGCTTCCTCATTCTGGACAATGCGGTAGCGATCAGATACCACGCCCAGAACAGCATCATCGGTGCTGCGGACATTTGCGCGATAGCCGGGGATCATAGCACCCGTGCCGGAATAGATATTACGGCTTTCCACCTGCCAATCCAGACCGGCCAGTTCCAAGGCTTCACGGCTTGCAGGGGCATCCATAATGATACGGCCAAGGCCGTGCCAAGGGGTCTCACGGACAGAGAACATCGTTTCAACATTTGCGGGCATAGTAAAATCTCCTTTTCAGTGTACTGTGATCAATTGTTGTTTTCCATTTCTTCAGCGATGCGGACGAGGACTTCCACCAGGACGGTGCCAACCTCTTTGACGATTTCGGACCAAAAGTTCATAATGCTTTCTCTTTTCTGCGCAGCTGCGCTTTAAAATACGATGGTAATAATGATAGTGATGGTGCGGAATAACAAAATGCTCACCTCCAGACATAAAAAAGCCCCTGAGTCTTTCGACTCAGAGGCTTTGAATCATGATTATTATATCTGGGTGAAAAATGGGAATTTGAGAAAGTTATAGATTGAAATTTTACTACATACAGTAGAAAATAATGTGTTAGTCGAATAATTAGATTTGGGTAAGATTATCATCGACAGTTGCAGCCGTTGCAACACCATTGGTAGATACAGATGCCGTATCAGGTAATGCAGGGATTGCCGGAACCGGGAGCGTTCCCATTGCAGGAGTATCATGTGTCTGCTGCGGAACAAGTACTTCTGGATAAGTAGGCATAGGTCTTGCCGTTTAGTTCCAGAAGCCCCTCGTCCCGGCCAGCCACACACAGAAATATTACTCCTGATATGGTAAAGCCCACAGACCGGATTTTATATCCAGCTTGTGGGCTTTGCTTATTTTCAGCTATCCTGTTTTACGCAAACATTGCATCTAGCTCTTTATCGGTAAACATTTTAGACTGCTTCAGCAAACTTTTAACGCACTCTCGGAATGCTTCTTTGTTCACCGTTTTCAACGCAGTATCCTTGTACACCAGCGTGATAACACAATGTAGCTGCTGGATAAGGTCAACGGCAGAGAGCTGTGCATAGGTGTTCCCATCTACAAGCTGTATCCGAACATCCCGGAAACGCGACCAATCCTGTCCGTACTGGCAGATGTACTGCTGAATCGTATTCCGCATGACATCTATGTTGCCAGATTCCATTGCCATCCGCGCCTGCTTGCATTTTTTCTCAGCCGTGTCAGCAATCGCGTGTGTCAGCTTTGCGGCTTTGACAACGCACTTTTCAAATTGTTCTACCTTATCAGTGTATTGCGATTGAATTTTGATGTACTGTAGTTGGTTGTTGTCCATAGCACAACCCTCCTTTCTGGTTGGTATTATTATACCACAATTTTCCAATGTTATCTACATGGATTTTCCGGCAATTTCTCAAATAATTCGACGTAATATCACTTTATATTTGATTTCTGTTATAAAAAATGGAGCGCACAGTTGTAAACTGTACGCCCCATTTTAGGTTATTTAGCGATTCTTGTCAGACTGCGAGAGAACGCTGCCCACAAGAGTTTTGGTCGTGCTGCTGTATTTCGGGCTATTCGAAGCTGCCGATGCAACGCCTTCCATTTTCTTTCCCGTCTGATGACCGCTCTTTGCCTGCGAAAGTGCACTTTTCACCGCAAGCTCTTTCCGCTGCCGGTAGTCCTTGCACTTCACCCACGACTTAAACTCCTGCCGGGTGCTTTCCCCGGCAGCAATCATTTTGCGGAGTGCTTGTTCGGTCATGGTGGGGCTCCTTTCTTAAAAGAGCCATTCACTCTTTTTAATTTTTTAGGCAGTAGTGATATTCTTTGTTATTACTCCAATATTTATCAGATTTTCAATACAGTCAACCATTTGCTTTGCGGTTGTATTTTCGGGAGAGAAGCCAACACTAAGAACATATTGCGGATTTTTTCCATCAAAACTCTTATCGTATATAGTGAATGCAACATCTGTATTGCAAAAATGATAGGTTCCCATATGTTCGCTGTCCGGGAGCAATAAATCTGGATTTTTATATGCGATTGCGGACAAAGTTTCTTTTGAGGTAACATAGCCATATGGCGCATTTGGCAAGAAGCGAAGATACGAACAATTTTTAATTCCAGAAGCAATGATTAGCGATTTAAACAGTTCAAAAGAATCTTCAAAAGAAAACATCGACATATTGATTTTCAAATCATCTGAGCCATCTGTTCTTGGTTTTGAACTAGCAGGAATCTGAATAATTCTCAGTCCATTTACAAGAACGCTATAAATGGTATGGTTAAACCTTCTATCAATGGAAATTTTATAATCATTCTCCTTCAAATAGTCCTGCATCGCATCGAATGCAGTTTGTATTTCTGCACGGCCTCCATAATTTTCAGGATGATTTTTGTTTGCAGAAACGATATAATCCGCAGAAGTGAATATATCATTAAACTGTGGTATTGGCTCTTTCTTTTCGATAGTAGTGTCTAAAATTTGAAAGTCCTTTTCGTTAAACATAGTCTCGAAATTCAAATCAAAATTTTTATTTATTACTGTCACAAAGTTATTTAGACTTTCACCAGAAGTAATATTAAATCCTTGTAAGAGACTAAGTGGCGGCTTAATAGAGCCGATATCCACACCAACACCAACCGGAATCACATCAATACCTTTTGAATATGCAAATCCAGCTTCAAAATAAATCCATCCTGATTCAATAGAAGTCGGTGTGACAAACACAAACATGATTTTCGCGTTGTTTAATCCTTCCTCTATTTTATGAACCCAGTTGTTACCAAATGGAATACTTTGGCCATCACTAGACATGAAAATTTGAATAACACCACTGGTAATTTTCATGAGTTTCTCTTTAATGGGAAGAATTGCATCTCTGTCCTTTGAAGAATGGCTAAAAAAGATTGTAGGCTTTTCCATAATTTTCACCTCACTCCATCACTCTAATCGTACTCTCAATAAACGCAATCTCATCTTCCGTCAGCTCATACTTCTTGTACAACTTTTCGTCCGTCCATTCTTCCGCAAAGTTCTGTACAGGAACAAACATAAAGCACCCGCGTGTTATCATAATAGAAGATGTCGCCTGCATAATAAGGAATCGTGCAAACTTTGTCTTGAGATAGGAATACAAGCCAGCGGCTTCCGCTTCTGTATCATAACTGTTCACAACGATATATGTTTCGCTACATACCTCTTTGGGACCCAACATCTCAAGAATCGACAAAATTCGAGATTGACCATTCTTGTCTGCCTTTCCACCATGCTCATACAAAACTCTGGAAACAATTACCTTCCACTTATCAATGAGCTCTGTTCCGCCGGTAACTTTATCGCTAGAAATCGGTCCTTTTCCACCATTCCAACGCAAAGTGAGGTCACCATTTTCGTCAGGGCGGGCAAATGTCCGCAGGCCAAACGTTTTTTGACTGCTGACAAATGTATCAAGCGTTTGCTCTTTTCTTCTTGCAACCTTATCAATAATTGAAATTGCCGCATTAGAACGAACCAAAATTGGGAACTCGTTTAGATAGCGCTTTACGCTGTGTGCAATTTGACTTTCGGCATTTGTCACCGTACAAGGACCATCATAGTCTTTATCCCACAGAAAGTAACAAATACCGCCCGAAATATCAACGCCTGGGAAGCAATAATCCGAACTCGCATAATCATAAAGCACACGCATTCTGGTGTCATTCATAATATTTGCGCGAAAATCATCCAATCCTCGACCACCAGAATACCAACGAGAAGCATAATCATAGAAGCATAATGCGGCTCAATAGTTGTCGCAAGTTCTACAAACCTCTGGTACACTGGCATTGCACTAGCGTTGTTGCCACCGTCCGCAATTTGATAAGGCGGGTTTCCTACGATTGCATCAAAAGTCATTGGTTCTCCGTTCTTTCTCCAGGTTTCTGGCTTTTCCAGCTTCTTTGTCAGCCGTTGCTTTCCACGACATCTCCTTCTGGATGTTGAAAACATCCTTCCTGCCAAACCACTGCTCATCCACCAGATTGTTCTGTGCGTTGCAGATCCAACTGGGGGTAAACACCTCTGCTTTGTCACGGGTGCGGTTGGTCTGGTGCTCCAGTGCTTTTTCCACTCTGGGCTGGATCAGACTGTCCTGTTCGCCTGTAACCAGTTCCGGCAGGATTTCTTTTTTGAAGCTGTATGGTTCGCCCAGTTCAGCGTAATCATCGGTTGCCCAGATGATGTTTTTCTTGGTGGTCTTGTCCTGAAGCAAAATCTCAAGGAGAGTGCGTTCATGGTCCAAAAGTTCCTGCTTCAACAGGTCAATTCCTGCAATGCTGAACATCCGCCGCCCTCCTTCAATTTGTTGATGGTACTATAATAACACACCTTTCGGGGTTTGTGAATGTTTTACAAGAAAGCCGTCCATCCATGCCTGCTTTTTGCCGTTCCCTCTTGAAACCAAAATCGCATTCTGTTCAGCGATGCAATCGCGCAGCCTGCATCGGTACGGTGCAGTTCAAGGGTTTGGGTGTTCCCAACAAGTATTTTGCAAAGCAAAATAAGCAGATGTATATACGTCTGCATTGCTTGCTACAACAATGCGTCCTTTCAGTCCGTATTCAGCCAATTTTAGCTCTAGTTAAACATGAGAGCTATCAGGAAGAAAATCATAGCAATACCAACGAGCCAAGGGATGATTTTCTCTTGATGGAACTCCCTGAATCCAAAAGATCTTATAAGCAGAACACCCAATAGACCGATGATGCACCATGCAGTAACGGTAAGACAGATATCGTACATTGTTCCTTATGCATTCATGAGTGTGGTGCTAAAGATTTATGGCAGTGGCACATTGCTTTTATACAAATAAAAGTGTACAATAATAACAACTTTGCAAGCAATCCCCTTCAAGGAATCAACTGGAACATGGGTGGAGACTGTACCTGTTAAGCGGAATTGTTTGAATGAATTCAATTCAACATAAAAGACAGTTGCTCATTTGTGAGTAGGAGGAATATATGATGTTTGATTGTGGTTTACAGAATATTTTCCGGCTGAAAAACGGACAGTCCCGTTCCATCAACTGGGAAAACCGGAACGGAGAAAAAGGAAAAGGCGGCATGGCATCCAGCGATCTTGGTCCGTCCAGAAAAGGTTCCCCGTGTATCCCGAAAATAGAAGCAGGAGAGACCGTAACACTTGGTGAGATCCAGGGAGAAGGCATGATTCAGCACATCTGGATCACCGTTACAGACCGTACCAGTGAACGTAACCGTTATGTTCTGCGGGATCTTGTTCTGCGCATGTACTGGGACGATGAAGAATTTCCATCCGTTGAATGCCCGCTTGGCGATTTCTTCTGCTGCGGCTTCGGTGTTTCCTACCAGGTAAACTCAGTCCCGATTGCTGTCAATCCGACCCGTGGTTTCAACAGCTATTTCCCGATGCCGTTCCGTAAAAACGCCCGTATTACCATTGAAAATCAGTGTGATGAGCCGATTCCGGCCTTCTTTTATCAGATCGACTATTGCCTGACAACGGTTCCGGAGGATGCTGCCTATTTCCATGCCCAGTGGCGTCGTCAGCGCATAACGGAAAAGGCAAAAGACTACGTTGTCCTCGACAACATCAAAGGGAAAGGCCAGTACGTTGGAACTTATCTTGCGCTTACCAGCTCGAAGCTACTGGTACGGAGAGGGTGAGATGAAATTCTACATCGATGGAGACAAGGATTATCCAACCATTTGCGGAACGGGAACAGAAGATTACTTCGGCGGTGCCTGGAGCTTTGCAACACAGCAAAATGGCCAAACCGTTGAAAATCAGTACTGTACTCCGTATCTTGGCTATCCTTACTACTCTAGCCACGATACCTTCCTTCATAATGATTACCACAATGATGATCAGATGCCACAACGCAGCTTCTACCGCTGGCACCTTCTTGATCCTATCCTTTTTGAGAAGGACCTTAAGGTAACTCTGCAGCAGATTGGTGTCAGCCACGGAGGTCTTTTTGAACGTCAGGATGATGTCGCTACCACAGCTTACTGGTACCAGACGCATCCTCATGTACCATTCGCGCCACTCATGTCCAGAAAAGAGCGCTGGCCAAGATGATTTTTGACGCTTTTCCTATTTTATATGTTTCATGACTTTGCATACTCTGTGCATGATTTCAAATTCTGTTCTTGCGGATTGTGTGCAGTCGATGGCGGGCATGAGTGTCTCCGTAGATGCGGAAATCCAGAAGACTGGGAAGAATTATCTGAAGCGCAAAGCGTAGATGATTGAAAATTAAGCTGAACACGATTTTCAAAGTCGAAGTTCAGCGGCAAGCAAAAAGCTCTTGGCCTTTAATAAAGAGGCCAAGAGCTTTTTACATCTTGTTTTGGAACATAAAAGAAGGTACAATGGTAGAAAAGAAAACGTGCATCAGTCAAATAAGGTGGTGGAGGCGATGGGCGTACATTATGCACACGGAAAGATGTGTAGCACATGTGAGTACAGTTGGTGAGTGTAAAATTTATTTTGAAGATTTCATGCCCTACGGTCTGGTACTGAAAGAAGCGAATGACTTTGATGCTCGTGTGATCAGCTTCTATTCTAGGGGCATTCAAGAGTATTGCCAGCAGCGGTGCAAAGAGTGATTAGATATTGGAGGAATTTGAAAATGTGGTTGGATAATGCTTCAGAAGTAGATATCTTGTTTTATGAACCATATGCAAACGTCATTGCAGACATTTCTCAGAATCCAAATTACAAACCATTAACCATCGGAGTATTTGGAGTCTGGGGTGCTGGAAAATCAACCCTTCTTAAATTGATAAAACAGAAAATTGATGAGAAAGCACAGAAAAAGGAAAAAACATTATGTATTAATATTAATGCTTGGATGTTTGAGGGATATGAAGATGCAAAAGTGGCTTTGATGGAGGCACTTTTGCGTGAAATTAAAGAACACAAAGACATTCCCTCTAAAGTAAAAGACGGCATATCGAAATTATTGAAAAAGCTTGACTTATTTAAACTTGCGACGAAGGCCGTATCGGTAGGGGCACCTCTGATTGCATCGGCTGCAACGGGAAATCCAGTGCCTTTTATGATCAGCATTTCTACGAATGCTGAAGCAATTGGCGAGAGTGTTAAGAATACAGCTAATGCTGTTCAGTCGATTCGGGATGATTATATTAAAACTGACGAAGTAAATGATGAAAATAGTGTTGTTAATAATGTCAGAAAATTCAGAGAAGAATTCCAAAAGGCTCTTGAAGATGATGCAATTGAAAATATTATTGTCTTAATCGATGACTTGGACAGGTGCCAGCCAGATCGAATTATAGAGACATTAGAGGCAATTAAACTTTTCTTGTCAGTAGAAAAAATGACTTTTATTATTGCAGCAGATGAAAATGTTATTCAGTATGCCATAAGAAAAAAGTATCCACCAATTGAAAATTACACAGTGAATTTGGATAAAGAATATATCGAAAAAATTATTCAATTGCCAATTTATATACCAGAACTGTCATCAAAAGATATAGAAAATTATTTGATGTTCTTGGTTGTACAAGAGTACTGCCCAAAGGAGCAGTTTAAAGCTTTTTTAGAAAAGATAAAAAAAAGAAAAGCTTCTCATATCAGATGATGTTATCGATGTGCAGAAAATAAAGGAAAAGGCGATGGATTTTATTGGAGATGAGAATAAAAGAAAATTTGAAGAAACAGTAGATGTTATTGCCGGAATAAAAGCCATTGTTGCAGGAAATTTAAAAGGTAATCCTAGACAAACAAAACGATTTTTAAATACCTATATAACAAAAAAGAAATTGGCAGAATTGTATTTTGGAACTGATGAAGGTGCTCTTGACACACGAGTATTGGCCAAACTCCTTGTTCTTCAAAAGCTGGATAATGACTTGTTTATACAGTTAAATGAGTGGAATAAAAGATTTACAACGGAAAATGAAGAATTTAAAGCAATGCTTGAGTGCATAGAATCGCCTGATAATGAAAATGAGAAATTTAAAGCATGGAATGTTCCTTCGATAATTAAATGGGTTGAATCTGAGCCAAAACATTTGGAGAAAATACGTTTGGATCGGTATTTCTACTTGACAAGGGAATCTCTAAAAAAGGCAGATGTTGATATTTCAACGCTTTCGGCAGCTGCAAAGGATGTCCTGGAACATATTGGAAGAGCAGCGCGCGGATTGATGCCTCAGATTGTAGAGAAGATAGCGGCTTTGAACGCGGTTGATCAGTCAAAGGTTTTCGAGGTCGTCACTCCTAAAATCAAGAAGGGTGAAATTGAGTTTTATATTATAAGAAGCTTGTTTGTGAATTTTGAGGCGTATAGAGATAAAATCTGTAATGCATTGGAAGGATATTCGAAAAAGATAACGCTTGGAAGTGTACCGGCGATTAGAGAAATGAGAGCAGCAGATTTAAAAAAGGTAGATGATCTTCTTGCTACTTGGGAAAAATCGGGGATACTTGAAAAAAAGATTATAGAAAGAAATAAAAAAAGAAGGAAAATAAAAAATGGGAACTTCTAAAGGATATATTCCGCCGACTAAACCAGAATGGAGTAATGCCAAAAGGGCTATATCATCTTTTTTACGAAATCGGGATGCAGATTCAAGAGTAAACGCTATTCAGAAATTTGGTGAGGCAATGAGTTCTGGAGCTGCAGTTGGCACTACATCATTTGCCAACGCTGCTGGTAATATTTTGGGGTTTGCCTATGATATTAGACAGCAGGGCTTAGAACAAGGTTTGATCGATTTTGGTCGATCAGATTTAATTGGAAAATCTTCGAATGAAATATTGCATGAACTACTTTATCAATTTACAAATAATTCCTCTTCGCTAGAAGATTCATTAGCGGCAGATTCACTATCTCAGGCTCTTGATAATTTGCAAATAGATTCCGTAGATCAATTGGGAAATGTGGATTTGGACAGTTTGTTAAGAGAAATGGTTACCTCATTTGTGCAGATCAGTTTCGATGTGAATTTTGAAGAGAAAATAGGAAAAGGTCGTACAAGTAACGAAAAATTTGAGATATTAGATGAAATGCATTCATACATAGCTGATGCACTACATGATTCATTGTCTGATAAGGAAATAAAGCAAATTAATCTTAAGGACATCGGTGCAGCAAATGTTGTTAAAGAGGCATTGAACGAAGCATATGATGTATGTGCGCGTTTTTATGGGGGGACAGCCTAATGAAATTTTGGATAAAAAAAGAAAACGATGCGGACCCGGACATTGAATGGAATGACGCTTATATTCTTACATTAAACAGGGACTCAAAAAGCACTATCTATTCTGGATTGCCCAATATATGGTATCATTTGGGTCAGCAAAGAATGAATCGATTTACGAAGATTTATTTGTAATAGGACTTAGTGTGTTTGCCTTAGATAAAAGGATTTCGAGAAGTCTATTTTTGGATTCATGGACACGAAAAATAGAGGTTTCTATTCCAGTTTTAGAGCGGGACAAATGGGATAATTGTAAAATCCAATGGAGCAAGATTCTTTCTTTTTTGACAGGAGATGAGTGGAAGGTTTCTTTTCGGCAGGCGACTACGGAATACGGTTCGCATAAGAACAAAAATAGAAAATATATAGATTTATCTGGATGCGATTGTGTTAGCTTGTTCTCTGGAGGTCTGGACTCATATTGCGGTGCGATAAAACTATTGCAAGAAGGACACTCTCCAGTATTGGTTGGGCATAATGAATATCCAAAGCTTCGTTATATTCAAGAACAATTCTGTGAAAATTTCAACGAATGCTTTCCTTCCCAAAAATCAGTTTTTCTTGGCTTTACCGCTGGAGCAAGAGCGCCATTTAAGACGGATGAGCAGTTGTGCAGAGTGGAAAATACTTCTAGAGGACGTTCTTTACTGTTTTTATGTGCGGCGGTTTCTATTGCTGGCATCATGGGAAAACAAGTTCCGGTGTATATACCTGAGAATGGATTCATTGGCTTAAATGTGGCTCTTACAAATGGCCGAAAAGGATCCTGTAGTACTAGGACAACGCACCCTTATTTTTTAAATTCACTAAATGAGCTGATTGCAAGTGTTGGAATTCAAAACCATATTTCTAATTTCTTTGCTTTTAACACCAAACGAGAAATTGTGAATATGGTTTCCGAAACAGATGCATTTAAAAGGTGCTATAAAAATACTATTTCATGCTCGCATCCATGTGTAGCTAGATACAATCGTGTGGGTTCTAGAGAATATCCTGTAAACTGTGGATTTTGTTACCCTTGTATTATTCGGAAGAGCTCTTTACAAGATGTTGAGTCGAAAGAAAATGAGGTCAGAAAGGCATCGGAATTCATTGAAGCAGAAGCGGATAAAAACAAATCTGCAGATCTATTTGCGGTTTTAAGTAGTATTCATAGATACAAAAATTTTTCGGATAAAGAGATTGAAAGATTGATTCGTTGTACGGGAAAACTTGATTTTGAAGAAGTTCAAGCATTTAAACGAGTCTATAAACAAGGTATGAATGATTTGATTGAATATTTTTCAGATGATTCGAAAATAGAAGCATATATGTAATGATGAACTTAATAGATACACATTTCCATTTGGATCATTATAAAAACTATCTGGAGATGGCCAGAAATATTACAGAACTAAAACAGTATACAATCTGTGTAACAAATTCACCTGGTGTTTTTTGGACGTGCAAAAATCAAATTACAGAGACAAAATATTTAAAGTTTGCTATAGGCTTTCATCCGCAGGAGTCGACATTAGATGAAAATGATATAAAAGATTTTATGAGACTTATAATGTTGACTAATTATATTGGCGAAGTAGGATTAGATTATTCGGCGAAATCGTATATGGACAAACAACTTCAATTAAGATTTTTTGAACAGATTGTGGAGCTTTGCGCTTCGGAAAATAAGTTGATGACGATACATATCAGGGGAGCAGAAGAAGATGCTATTCGTATTTTGGCAAAATACAATCCCCAAAAAGCAATTGTGCATTGGTATACGGGAAATCGCGACCATATGTTGAAATTAGTGGATTTAGGTTGCTATTTTTCGATAAACACAAACATGGTAAATAGTTGTAATGCGGAAAAATATCACTTGTTGCCTTTAGAACGGCTTTTAATAGAATCTGATGGCCCGTACACGAGAGTTAATAAGAAAAAGTATGTTCCTTCTCTTCTGCGGGATGCTTATGATGAAATATCAGTCTTCTATAAGAACTTTGATATGATCAGTAATATTTATGAAAACTTCAAAAGAATACTATCGGTTTAGATTAATAAAGATAGAATATATTCTAATATATTGCGATATAGAAGTTACAGCAGGAATGGTATGATACAAGAAAAATAGATGTGTGAAACTGGAAGAAAGTAATGAATGAGGTAATAGTCTATCATATCATGCACACGGAAAGATGTGTGGCACAGGTGAGCACGGCTGGTGAGTGCAAAATTTATTTTGAAGATTTTATGCTCTACGGTCTAGTGCTGAAAGAATCGAATGACTTTGACGCTCGAATCAATAATGTGATCAGCTTCTATTCTTGGCGTGCATCCAGACTGATACCGTACGACCGTACTTATGCAAAGGAAATCTTGAATAGCATTGGTGTGTCCCAGAGCAATACGGATAGGGAACGTGCCTGGATTACGCTTTCTTACCATTGCTTATCTTTGTTGGATGTGTTCTGGGTAAAAGCAGAAAATGAGACAGTTCGGTTCGAGGAGATCAACCTTTACACGCATTCTCTGGGCAATGACTTTGTGGATATTGCACTGTGTGGACATCAGAAGACTGTAACAAATGCCCATTTTCTGGCTGATGATTTGTCCACGGGTGGATGCTACCCCAAGGCGTGGGTGCACAAAGAGGATGGCTTTTACCTTTATAAAGGCGGTGGAAGAAACGCTGTTGAGCGCGAAGTGCTGGCAAGTAAAATTTGCCGATGCTTTGACTGCCATCAGGTTCTGTATGGCAGGGGATGTTTGAGAACGAGCCAGTTCCATCAGCAAAATTATGACTTCACAGCGGTATAGCCTTGTGACGTATGCAGCCTATGATGTCTACTGCACAAACCGTGATTGGAATACGCTGGATAAAATTCTGGAACTGGATGCTCACGGATACTATATGATGAACATTCTGGATTATCTGGTGGGCAACACTGACCGCCATTGGGAAAACTGGGGCCTGTTGGTGGACAATGAGACGAATCAACCTATCCGTCTGCATGACTGATGGACTTTAATCGAGCGTTCCAGCAGTATAACACGCTGGAAGGTGCAAACTGCCTGACTGTTGGAAAGCGGCATTTGAGCCAGAGAGAAGCGGCTATGGAGGCAGTACAAGCGATTGGCCTAAACCAGATTTGCGATGTAGAGAGTTCTGTATTTGTTGGATATGAGCAATATGGCGAAATGTTCAGCAGCAGATTGGAAGAAAGGACCTCTGAATTTGTGCGAGATTGCGGTGAATGAAAACTACCGTTTGTAGCAGATCTGTAGCAAATCGAGCCTATTTAACGAATCATCGTTCTAAAAAACGAAAAGTCATTATGCATCACACGCAGGGGGTCTGGGGTTCGAGTCCCTAATTCTCCACCATACAGTTCGTACTCGAACCCGATTCTTTGTGAAAAAGGGTTCGGGTGCTGTTTTTTGTTTATCGGAAGTTTGCGTTTGCGACAGCAACAAACACCCCAGTGGGGTGTTTGAGCAACAGAATAGGCTACCAGGAAATCCCAAGTCGTATGACGTGGAATTTTTTTGTTTCGATCAAGGACTCGAATGGCATCTACGATAAAATCCATAGCAAATGAGCCGGAAGCTTCTGTAGATCAGAGGCTTCCGGCTCACTGCATATTCATGATAAAAGCAAAATTCCTGCCACCAGTACCATGTTGCAGGCAAAAAAACAGTGCGGGCAGTGCATCCACAAGGGCCGGCGAAAGAGTGAAATCGTCCGGGACAGGATCGTTTTGATTCATGTGATCGACCTTTGCATTTCTCCACGCAGCGCCGGAGAGACCTTTCTTGCTGAATTTCTGAAAAAAGTGCAGCGCTTTTGCGCAAGATCGTCAATGCGTTCTGTAGCATGTCACGGGTCAATATCCAGCTCACGCAGAAGCAGCCGGAGGGCGGGCGAGATGTTCTCGCGGTTCCACACGGCCCAAGCGGGAACGGTATCGTTTTCCAGCGGGATAAAAGTGAGGTTTTTGTTGGCGGGCAGCTGAGCCAGCACCGGCTCGGCAAGGATGGTATAGCGCCGTAGAAAGCCAGCTGCAGCATCAACTCCTCCATGGAATACGCAAATTTGATGTTCTGCGGGTCGCTGCCGTGGCGGGTGAGGACTTGCGCAAACTGGTTCCACAACTCCCGGTCCATGGCGGGTACATAATATTGTTCGCTGGCAAGCTGGCTGCGGTGCAGGGACGCATAGCTGGACAGGTGGCTCTGGCGATTGAGCACTACGTACTGGCGCAGCTGGCCTACTTGAGCACGCAGCAGGGAGGGGGTATCCTCCAGCGGGACCAGCTCCAGCTGCAGGGCAAAGTCCAGCTTTTTCTGCTGCAGGCGTTTTTTCAGGGTGGGAAAATCCACCAGATGAAAGTGCAGCGGAATGGCAGGGTGCTGCTCCTTGAACAGCAACAGCTTTTCCAGAATGGGCAGATTTTCCATGCCGCTCATCATGCCGATCTCAAGCGGGGTGCTGCACTCGGCAGCAGCGGCGCGGGTGCGGCGGGCGGCATCTTCCGCAAGGTCGGTGATGCGCACCGCATACTCGTAGAATACCTGCCCGGCACTGGTAAGCGCCACCGAGTGCCGTGTGCGCTGGAACAGCTCGGTTTCAAGTTCTTCTTCTAGCAGCTTGATCTGCTGGCTGACCGCCGTTTGGGAAACATAGTGCTGCTGTGCCGCTTTGGAAAAGCTCAAATTCTGTGCCACCGCAATAAAATAGCGCATCTGCTGCAGGGTCATGACCGGCTCCTTTTTCTCTTAAAAAATGCTTATAACTTTTACTTCTAATTGTAAGAAGAAAGCAATATTTTTCAAGTGTGAGATATTGTGATAGAATTAACAACCGAAAGGAGCACACAGCTCTGCACATTGAGAAGAAAGAGAAAAACGAAAGGAACCACCAGGATGAAAAAGATCTCGCGCAAAAGCTTTCTGAAGCTGGCTTCTGCTGCTGCCATGAGCGGCATCACCGCCGGTGCACTGGCTGCCTGCAATGCTGCTTCCGGCAGCACGGCTGCATCTTCTGCCGCTGCAAAGTACACCCCGGGCACCTACACTGCCACGGCCAAGGGCATGAGCGATATCACCATGACCGCCACCTTCAGCGAGACAGCCATTACTGACATCCAGCTGGATCTGTCCGGTGAGACCGACTCCATCGGTCAGGTCGCAAAGGATGACCTGATCAAGCAGCTGCTGGAAGCCCAGAACAGCACCATCGACGGCGTGTCCGGTGCAACCATTACCAGCGATGCTGTGAAGCAGTGCATGAACGACTGCATCACACAGGCTATGGGAGGCACTGCAGTGTCTGCCCCGGAAGCTTCTGAGCAGGCTGCCAGCTGGCGCACCGCCCCGGAAGCCATCCCGGACAGTGAGATCACCAAGACCTACGATGTTGACGTTGCCATCATCGGTATGGGCTATGCCGGCCTGAGCTGCTACCGTGAGCTGGCCGAAGAGGGCAAGAACGTTCTGGTGCTGGAAGCCATGCCCCGCGAGAGCTGGTGGACGGTCGGCCACGATATCGGCCACATCAACTCGGACTACCTGCTGAGCACGGTGTGCCCAAGGTGGACGAAGTGGAGTTTGTGAACAACTGGATGATGCAGACCCACGGCAAGGCAAACACCGCACTGGTGATGAAGTTTGCCAAGAACAGCGGCAGCACTGTGGACTGGTGGCTGGACAAGATCAACCCGGACACGCTGGCCAAGACCCGCATCCAGTTCTGACCGGACAACGAGTACACCGTGCACCAGCTGAACAACGGCATGCACTACTACACCGGCACGCTGGAATGGTGGGAAAACTACTGGGAGAACCCCGCCAGCGGCGAGAAGAACAACAACACCGCCGGTCAGCTGGAGCTGAAGGACCTGAGCTGGGACAACTACAATTATGTGGAGGAGAATTTCTCTGACAATGCCACCGCTCTGTTTGGCACCAAGGGTGTGCAGCTGGTAATTGACGGTGCAAAGGTCACCGGCGTGATCGCACAGGACGGCGACGGCAATTACCTCAAGATCAACGCTAAGAATGGCGTTGTGCTGGCAGGCGGCGGCTTTGGCGGCAACAAGGAAATGATGGACGATCTGCTGCCGGACATCAAGCGTCTGTTCACCAAGGATGAGGACTTCTTTGCTCCCTTTGGCCGTGACGGCTCCACTATCCAGATGGGTGTGTGGGCAGGCGGCCGTCTGGAGGGCGACATCTCCACCATGAACTTCGACTCCATGGCCGTGCCCGACTATCTGCCGGCCCCCTGTGGGTGGACGAGAATGGCCAGCGCTTCCAGAACGAAGCCTTTGCCGGCCCGGAGATCAACGGCTTCTTCATGGCACGTGCAAAGCGCGGCAATATCACCTCCATCTACGACAGCACCTATGAGATCCAGATCCTGCGCGGCTTCCCCGGCCATCAGGCATTCGAGTACGACATGCCCGCTGTGGTGGAAGCATGAAGGGCAACTTTGAGGCCGCAAAGGCTGCTAGTGCCGAGGACGCCAACGGCTGGTACTGCGCCGACACCATCGAGCAGCTGGCCGAGTACATCGGTGTGGAGCCTGCAGCCCTTTCCGCTACTGTGGAGCAGTACAATAAGGTTTGCGCCGAGGGCTACGACAGCGACTTTGCCAAGGACCCGCACTTCCTGAATGCAGTTGCAAAGGCTCCCTTCTACGCCCATGTCACCACCCCGAGTCTGGGCTTTGCACTGGTGACCACCGGCGGCTTTGTGACCACCAATGACCAGCAGGTGCTGAACGAGGATTATCAGCCATCGACGGCCTGTACGTTGCCGGCACCGACAGCGGCAGCCTGTACTACAGCCCCTACTACGATATCCCCGGCTTCTGCTATGGCCTGTGCATTGACAGCGGCTATATCTGCGCTGAGGAAGCAGCTGCCTTCGTCAAAGCCTGATCGGCTGCAGTAAGCCCCATAAGCAAAAAGATCCCGTCCACTTCTGGGTGAACGGGATCTTTTTTGCGTATCAGACAGGGGAAAAGCGGCTCAGAGGTCGTTTTTCTCCTGCCCCAGATTGTCGGATTCCAGGACGACACAAACTATGTTGCCATTGGCGGCGTAACGCCGGAGAACATCCCGGAGTTCTGCAAGGCGGGCTGCCTTGGCGTGGGCCTTGCCAGCAGCCTGATGCCGAAGGACAAGGCCGCCGCCCGCGACTGGGATGCCTGCGCGGAATACGTGCACATGCTGCTTACAAAAGCCAAAGGCGAATAAACCGCAGAAACAGCAAGACCGCTCACACGAAAAGATGAGCGGTCTTGCTGTTGTGTGATGGCATCGCCGCCGACTCTTTAGACCATGACTTCGCGTCATCCTGCCGGAGCAGTCGGTGCCGATGCCGTTCTGCTTTGTCTGCTGCGTGAACCACTTTCACTCCTGAAATGAACTGCATGAAAAATCAGAAGGCCCCATTCTATTGACTTTGCCTTTGCAGGGGAGTATACTCCATGTCACCAAGAATATTACGGCTATGACGAGAAAAAGTACCCGGAAGGAATGCTGCAGAGAGCTGCCGGTTGGTGCAAGGCAGTGCAGGGCATCCGTGGGAAGATCCTCTCCGAGCTTTCCGGCTGAATGGACGGTGTGCGCCCCAGTAAGCAGGAACGGCAGGCCCCCGTTATCACGGGCCGCGCGTTGTTGGACGTGCACTGAGTGGTCAGCGTTGTGCTGGCAATAAGAGTGGTACCGCAGAGGATATTACACGCCTTTGTCTCTTACAGACCGTAAGGGACAAGGGCGTTTTATTTTGCGGATGCTTTTGTCCCAAAGCATGTCAGAAGGAAAAGGAGAAACAATTATGAAAACACTGGAAAAAGTAAGCGACTTTGTGGGCAAGTACATGGCCGCCATCGTTATTGTGGTGGCCGCGGGTGCTGTTCTTCCCCGGCCCGTTCAGCGTGGTAAAGACGGCGTGGTCAATAACCTGCTGGGCATCGTGATGTTCGGCATGGGCCTTACCCTGAAGCCGGAGGACTTCAAGGTGGTGTTCAGCCGCCCGAAGGATGTGATCGTGGGCTGCGTTGCACAGTTTACCCTCATGCCGTTTCTGGCATGGGCGCTCACGCAGGTGTTCCACCTGCCCACCGAGCTGGCCATTGGCGTGATCCTGGTTGGCACCTGCCCCGGCGGCACCTCTTCCAACGTGATGACCTACCTTTCCAAGGGCGACGTTGCACTGTCCGTTGGCATGACCGCTGTTTCCACCGTGCTGGCTCCGCTCCTCACCCCGCTGCTCACCCTGCTGTACGCTGGCCAGCGTGTTGACGTGAACCCCATGAGCATGTTCATGTCCATCGTCAAGGTGGTGCTGGTGCCCATCGCACTGGGCTTTGTGGTCAATCACTTCTTCCATAAATTCACCGAGGAAGCCGTCCGCGTGCTGCCTCTGGTCTCCACTACCGCCATCGTGCTGATCATCTGCGCCGTGGTCTCCGCCAACAGCGCCAAGATCATGACCAGCGGTCTGCTGATCCTTGTGGTGGTCATCCTGCACAATGTGCTGGGCTACCTCACCGGCTTTGGCGTGGGCAAGCTGCTCAAGCTGGACTCCACCAAGTGCCGCGCGATCTCCATCGAGGTGGGCATGCAGAACTCCGGCCTTGCAACCAGTCTGGCCGCCGCACACTTTGCACAGTATCCGCTGGCTACCATTCCCGGCGCTGTGTTCTCCGTGTGGCATAACATTTCCGGTGCGATCCTCGCCAACTTCTTTGCCCGCACAGCAGAGAAGAAGGATTGATCTTTCATAACATAGTAAAGCCCCCCGGCAGGCGCAAACCTGCCGGGGGCTTTGCTGTGCCTGCGGGCCGGACATCTGCAACAAAACCGGCACAAATTGTGCTTTTCACGCTGCTTTTAGGGCGATTCACGCAGGTTTGCTTCCAAAATCCGGTAAAGTGTGAAATAATCAAGATACTGTAATATATACCCCCCCCCGTAAAAATGCGAGGGGAAAAAGGAGGTTGTACCATGAAACAAGGCAAACTTATCCGGCGTGCAGTATCGGCGGCGCTGGCCGGATGCATGATGTTCACCCTTTCCGTTCCGGCGCTGGCTGAGAGCACCGACGCGCTGATGCAGCTGAGCATGACTCGCCGCAGCGCCGTGAGCGTGCTGGACGCGGAAATGGTGACACAGCTAACTATGGCTTTACTATCGATCTTAACGGAACAACAAAAACGGTTGATGAATCAAACTGCAAGGATATTTTCGAAGATAAAAAACTCAGCTATGATCCTATTACAAACAAGCTGACGAACAAGGGCACCATAAGCGGAGAATTGACCATTGACGCGCCAAATGTGGACGTAGAACTGACAGGAAATAGCTTTGTTATTTACGGCTCAAATTCAAACCTGAACATCAAAAACGCGCGGAATGTAACGCTCTCTACAAATAGCTTCTCTGTCGTGGGCGGTTTGTACAGCGGCAATGTTGAAATCAATTGCTCAGGCAAACTGACGATCAAGAACTCTGACTTTTCATGGTCGGCGATCCAAGACAATCTGACCGTGCATAATGCATTGGAGATATTGGTCGAGGGTCGGTTCAGTACAGTGGTCGGTGGCAATGTGGAAATTGAATGCGCCTGCCCGGCGACCTTTAAAAATAACCAAAACGGCGGAATTGCAAAGAGCATTACCTACGCTGGTGATTATGTTACTACACCAGTGATGCAACAGATGCTGAAGCAGTTGACCCGAATGTTACGTCCATCCCAGCAGAAACGGCAAAGTATGTGCGCATTGCGCCGAAAATGCGCTACGACATCAATACTGCAAAAGATGCAACCATCAAGCTGCAGGGACAGAGTACAGAACTGAAGACTGCCTTTGCGGGCGAAGAGGTCACCGTGACCGCAGCAGGCAGAGAAAACGCTGAGTTTACCGGCTGGACTGCTGAGGGCATCACGCTTACAAAGGAGCAGAAGGCGAACCCCACAGTCAACTTTACCATGCCGGACGAGGACGTGACTCTGATCCCGAATTACAATGTTGTACAGGATTATGGCCTTGAGGTGGGCAGCGAGAACACTACACCAACCCGCGTTACCAGCAAAAACTGTAAAGACATTTTAGGAAATGGTGTGCTGAGTTACGACCCGACCACCCAAACGTTGAAGTCGGATGGCAGAATAAAGCGCTCGTCTCTGAAAATCAACGCACCCGGCAAGGATATAAATCTAGATGGTAAAGATCAGATTGCTGTGGCTGCAAAGTTGATTGTGGAGAATGCACATAATGTGAAGGTCAGCAGTGATAAGTATGCTGCGATTTTCGCCAGAGATGATACCAGCACAATCGACTGCACCGGTAAGGTGGATATCCGCAGCGGCGGATTCATGGCCGTGAACGGAAGCCTGAACATTTATGATTCCAGCGAAGTGATCCTTTCTGCGGACAGCAGCGCTGTGACGGGCAGCGCAAATATCACCAGCGACGGTGACGTGACCATTGAGAGTACCGACGGTAGAGCGGCGAAAAACCTGACGATCAACAAGGCCGAGAATGTCACCATTACCATCAGTGATGACGAAAGAGCAGTCTCCGAAGATACCAAGATCACCGCTTCCGGCACTGTGATCCTGGAAAACAAAGCACCGGGCGGCCGTGTGGGCACTGTTGACTTTACACAGGCAGGCGACAAGGACTACGTCTACTATACCAGCGATGAGCCGGATGCAAAGCTGATCGACCCGCGCATTCATCCGCTTGCAGAAGCGGCAGGAAGCAGCTACCTGCGCATTGAGCCGAGGGAGACTTACTACAGCATTACCGTTGCGAACGGCACCGCGCAGGTGGGCGACGACACCACCGGCCTGAATACCGCCTTTGAGGGCGAAACGGTCACCGTCAAGGCCAACGCACCCACCGATGAGGATGCCGCCAAGGGCGTGAAGTTCCATCACTGGAAGGTGGAAGAGGGAAGCACCAGCTTTGACCCGACCGAGGCAGTCTGGGTTCTGCGACTGAAGCAGGCACCGCAGAGATCAGCTTTGATATGCCCAAAGGCAATGTGAAGCTGACCGCCGTTTACAGCATCCCCGCTTCCGTGCTGAGGAGTACCGTTACTGTTACGGGCGGCACGGCAAAGTCCACTCTGGGCGAGGGCAGCGATATCCCCGCAGAGATCGGCACCGAGGTGAAGATCACAGCTACCCCATATGATGCCGAGAAATACCCCGGCATGGAGTTCGTGGAATGGGAGATCAAGTACCCCGATAGCTTCTACGAGAAATTCCCCGGTGGCATTCCGGAAAATCTGCAGCTCAAGCTGGACAATGCCAAGAGCGCGACCACGACGTTTAAGATGCCCGTTTACCCGGTCAAACTGATCGCCCACTGGTCGGCCAGCGCGGTGGCCGGACCGGACGAACCTATTGATGAAGACTTCGGCGTAGAACCTGCACCCATGGATACCACGGGCGGTGCAATTGCCGCCGTGGCCGTTGGCGGTGCAGCCATCTGGGGCGGCTACGAGATCGCCACCCGCGTGATCCTGCACAGCCTCCTGCCCGAGGGCGCAGCCATCCCGGCAAACCGCGGCCAGCTGGCCCTGCTGGTGTGGAACACCGCAGGCAGGCCCGAACCCGCAGGCGCACCCGCCTTTGCGGATGTGAACCGACCCTGATATGGCCAAGGCCGCACAGTGGTGCACCGAGCAGGGCACCATGGGTGCCAAGGGCGACCACTTTGAGCCCGAAGGCTGGACCCCGAAGTTCAAGGTGATCGAAGTGTGGAACAAGGCGTTCCCCGCAGCCTGATGCCGGCAGTGTGGATGCCGTGCTCGGTTCGGACCTTTTCCGTGAAAATGGGGCTGTTGCAAAATAGCTTTCTGAAAAATCATGAACAAAACCCGGAACTTTTCTCGGCCAAAACGGCTCAAAAAGGGTTCCGGTTTTTTGATGTTATGCTGTTTCCGCCTTATCCGTTCCACCCTCTGGCAGAGGGGTTCAGCATTTCGGTGGCAGAGTAAATGAGGGCGTTGCAGATGGCTGCAGCACATTGCTGCCGCCCTTGCGGCCCATGGCGGCGATGGCAGGCACGCCGTATCGCTCGCAGGCGGCAAACAGTACTTCCTTGCTTTCCACCACATTCACAAACCCCACCGGCACGCCAATGACCAGTGCAGGCCGCAGACCGGCTTCCATTTCCTCCGCAATGGTCAAAAGGGCCGTGGGCGCATTGCCAATGGCCAGAATGGCCCCCGGGTGCTCCCGGGCAGCGCGGTGCATGGCGGCAACGGCACGGGTGGTGCCCGCCTGCTTTGCGGCTTCGGCCACAGCGGGGTCTGCCATGTAGCAGATGGCTTCACCGTTCAGTTTTTTCAGGCCCGGCTTTGTGATGCCCGCCAGCGCCATATTGGTGTCGGTAACGATGAAAGCACCCGCGTGCAGGGCCTTGACTGCGGCTTCCACCGCGCCGGGTGTAAAGCGCAGATTTTTGGCATAGTCGAAATCCGCGGTGGTGTGGATGACCCGCTTGACCACCGCAGCCGTCTCCGGCGGCGGGGTCAGGCCCAGCTCGTCCAATTCCCTTGTGATAATGGAGATGCTCGTCCGTTCAATGTCGGCGGGCAGATGATGCTGCGGTGTCATGTGTTGTCTCCTTTTTGCATTCCCATAGCGGCATAGATAGCGGGCATATCCAGTGCCGCGCGCACACCATCGGCAAGCAGATCAAACTGCTGCTGACGGTACTGCTCCATGGGGATAAGCTCGGCCCCGGCCGGATCGATACCCTTCCGTTTGCACAAAAATGCGGTCAGTTTTTCGGTCAGTTCGCCGGTGTCGAACAGGCCGTGCAGGTAGGTACCGAATACACCGTCCTGCACACAGCCCTCCGGCGTGCCGTCTGCAAGGATGCAGAACGCACTGCCCCGCACCTCGGTGCGGCCTGCGTGGATCTCGTAGCCCGTCAGCTTTGCGCCTGCAAAGGGTTCTGTGGTCACACAGGCTGCGGTCTGGGTCAGGTGCTTTTCGGTGCCGAACACCGTCGTGGTGGGCAGCAGGCCAAGGCCCCGCAGGGTGCAGGGGGTGCCGCTCTCCTCCCCTGCCGGGTCGCAGAGCTGTTCGCCCAGCATCTGATAGCCGCCGCACACGCCCAGCACCGGCGTACTGGCTGCCGAAAGCCTGAGCACCGCCGCTTCCAGTCCGCTTTCCCGCAGCCAGCGCAGGTCGTCCATGGTGTTCTTGGTGCCGGGCAGGATGACGAGATCCGGTGCACCCAGCTGGCGGGTGCGCTGCACATACCGCACGCCCAGCAGCGGGTGCTGTTCCAGCGGGATAAAGTCGGTGAAGTTGGATACATGCGGCAGGCGCAGGATGGCGATATCCAGCGGCTTGACCGCAGCTTTTGTATCCAGCCGGTCGGAGAGGGAGTCCTCGTCCTCGATCTCCACCCGCAGGTACGGCACTACGCCCAGCACGGGCAGCTGCGTTTTTTCTTCCAGCATGGCAAGGCCGGGCCGCAGGATCTCCACATCGCCCCGGAACTTGTTGATGATCAGGCCCCTGATGCGGGCACGCTCGTCGGCTTCCAGCAGCTCCACAGTGCCGTACAGCTGCGCGAATACGCCGCCCCGGTCGATATCGCCCGCCAGCAGCACCGGCGCATCCACCAGCTTTGCAAGGCCCATGTTCACGATATCGTCAGCTTTCAGGTTGATCTCCGCCGGGCTGCCCGCGCCTTCGATCACGATAATGTCGTTCTCGGCGGCAAGGCTGTTGTAGGCTTCCAGAATGTCCGGGATAAGGCTGCGCTTCATTTTAAAGTAGGCGGCGGCAGGCATCTGGCCCCGGGCCTTGCCGTTCACGATCACCTGACTGCCCACATCGCTGCTGGCTTGAGCAGGATGGGTTCATGCGCACATCCGGCTCCACGCCTGCAGCCTGTGCCTGCACCACCTGAGCACGGCCCATCTCTGCACCGTTGCGGGTGACGAAGCTGTTCAGGGCCATGTTCTGGCTTTTGAAAGGGGCCACGCGATAGCCATCCTGCGCAAAGATGCGGCACAGCGCCGCGCACAGCAGGCTTTTGCCCGCACCGCTCATGGTGCCCTGCACCATAATGCATTTTGCCTTGCTCATTGTGCCACCTCCGGCAGGGTTTCGGCCAGCAGTGCAAGCAGCTGCCGGTTCTCGTTTTCTGTGCGCACGGCGGTGCGGTACCAGCTGGCATCAAGCCCGGATAATTGCCGCAGCTGCGCAGTACCGCACCCTTGCGGCGCAGCGCTTCGCCCAGCGCTTCCGGCGCGCGGAACAGCAGATAGTTAGCCCGGCCCTCGATCACCGCAGGCCCAGCGCCCGCAGGCCGTCTGCCAGCACAGGCCGCTGTGCTTCGATCAATGCACGCACCTTCGCCACATATTCCGTCTCGTCCAGCGCAGCAATGCCCGCCGCCTGTGCCAGACTGGAAACCGCCCACGGCTGGCCCGCTGCCCGCATCCGGGCAAGCAGCTCTGTATCAGAGCACAGGCAATAGCCCAGACGCACGCCTGCCATGCCGTAAAGCTTGGTGAAGGCTTTTAAAATAATCAGTTTTTTGCTGTTTTTCAGCAGATGCTTTGCCGAAAGGCTTCGCCCTCCGGCAGAAAATCCAGAAAGCATTCGTCCACGGCCAGCACCGCACCCACGGCCTCGCATCTGCGCAGCAGCGCTTCCACAAGGGCAGGCTCTGCCAGCTGGCCGGTGGGGTTGTTGGGCTGACAGAGGAACACCATATTTGTACCCGGGTGCACCGCGTTCAGGAGATCTTTCGTCACCGTAAAATCGTTTTCTTCCCGCAAAAAATGCCGTTCCACCGTGCAGCCTGCCGTTTCAAGGGCGGTGGCATACTCGGCAAAAGTGGGGGCCGTTACCAGTGCAGTGCGGGGCTTTGCAGCCAGCGCCAGCCGGAAGATGAGGTCTGCCGCGCCGTTGCCGCACAGCAGCCATTCGGCGGGCACTCCCTCAGCCACCGCCAGTTTTTCACGCAGGGCCCGGCACAGCGGGTCGGGGTAGCGGTCTGCCGTGGCAAGCGCTGCCGTAATGGCCTTTGCCACCCCTTCCGGCAGGCCCAGCGGACTGACATTGGCCGAAAAATCCAGCGGGTCGCGGCCAAACTCGGCGCGATAGCCCGCCCAGTCGCCGCCATGGGTCAATTGTTTCATGCAAGGAACCCCCGTATTGCTGCACCCCATGCCAGCGCAAAGCCGCTTGCCACATACATCATGCGGTTGGCGCGCAGGATGTCCTGCGGTTCAATGGGGCGCAGGGCATCACCGATGGTAGGCTTGGGGTAATATTCGCCAAAATAGTAAGCCGGGCCGGCCAGCTGCACGCCCAGTGCACCGGCGCAGGCGCTTTCGGTCTGGGCGCTG
>ENA-OQAZ01000332-OQAZ01000332.1-human-gut-metagenome-genome-assembly--contig:-NODE-332-length-26833-cov-2.363364_pt1 | contig 26833 bp, 33 predicted proteins | sample MGYA00242737_ERZ504531 | MGnify/ENA primary metagenome ERZ504531 (study PRJEB26092, sample SAMD00036244) | human gut metagenome | host: Homo sapiens | study: EMG produced TPA metagenomics assembly of... | reverse complement strand
AATGTGTGAAGTGTCAATCACCAAATGTTATTGTAACATCAGTAAAACGTGCGGAAGATGAAAGTGGACTGATTGTTCGTATGTATGAGTCAAGCGGTATCCGCACAAATGTGGAATGGAATTTAGAGGCCTTTGCCCGAAATACATCTATGAATGTGATATGATGGAACAAAAAGAAAGAGAAGTTGTGTTTGACGGACAGAGAGCAAAATTTGAGATCAGACCGTTTGAGATCAAGACATTTTTGTTGGTATAAATATAAAAGTGCAGTAAGAAAAATAGGTTTCTTCGGAAAAAATGTGGAAAAGATACAATGAAAGAGCAAAAAATGCAATGTTTTTCCGAAGAAACGACCAAATACGCATAGCTTTTGGGTGTGCAATTTTGCTATAATCAACACATCAGATATGAAAAGTTTCTAAAGAAACAATAAAAAAAAAGGAGGACTGCGGACATGGCAAACAAAAAAAACGCCGGGTGTGGCAAAGAAAAAGGTTAATTGGAAAATATACCTGAGAAATACCTGGCAGCTGTATGTGATGATGTTGATACCGATTATCTGGCTGATTTGTTTCAAATATAAGCCGATGCTGTACATCGTTGTTGCATTTAAAAAGTATAACATTTTCAAAGGAATTTGGGAGTCTCCGTGGGTTGGTTTTAAATATTTCAAGGAGGCATTCGGATCAAGTGAGTTCTGGTTTGCAGTAAAGAATACATTGATTTTAAATATCGGTGATTTGATTATCGGATTTCCGTTCCCAATTTTTCTTGCATTGTTTTTAAATGAGTTAAGAAGTACGGGCGTCCGCAAGATGACTCAGATCGTTTTGTATCTGCCAAACTTCCTTTCTTGGGTTATTATCGCAGGTATCAGTACTCAGCTGTTCTCAGGAAATGGTCTGTTAAATGGTGTACTTGGCGTATTTGGTTTACCAACAGTACCGTTCTTAACAAATACAATCTGGTGGAGAATTATTTACTGGGTAATGGGTATCTGGCAGTCAGCTGGTTATTCACTGATCATTTATTTGGCAGCACTTATGGGAACTGACCCATCACAGAGTGAGGCGGCTTACCTTGATGGTGCAACAAGATTACAGCGTATCTGGTATGTAACAATTCCTCAGATTATGCCGACCATCTCCACACTGCTTATTATGCAGCTTGGTAAAGTTATCAACATCGCATTCGACCGTCCTTACATGATGAGTAACATGCTTGTAAAGGATGCATCAAATGTACTTAGTGTATATGTATACGAAGTTGGTATCGGTAAGGGACGTTTTGACTACGCAACAGCAGTTGGTTTGTTCCAGTCTGTAATCGGTATCGCTATGGTAATTATTTTTGATAAGATCGCTAAGAAAATGGGACAGGGAGGTGTCATGTAATGGACGGATTAAAAACAAAAGAAGATCGCCGCTTTCAGACGTTCTGGGTAATCTTTTTTATCTTAATCAGTGTGATTGCAATTATCCCGGTACTTCGTGTAATTTCCATTTCGTTCTCTGGTAGAGATGCAATCAACAAGGGACAGGTATTTATCTTCCCGATTGGATTTAATGTAGATGCTTATGCAAAGGCATTAAAGAGTGGTACATTTGTAAGTTCTTTTGGATATTCCATTATTCTTATGGCAGTTGTAACTGCAGTTGATATGATTATGACTATTCTTCTGGCATACCCGCTTTCAAGAAAGGGTTTAAAGGGTTCAAAGATTGTCAATCTGTTCTGCGTTATCACCATGTATTTAAACCTTGGTACAATCCCGAACTACTTAAATATCAAGTCTTTCGGCATGATTGATACTGTATGGGCATTGATCATTCCTGGTGCACTTAGTGTTTACAACATGATCATCATGCGTACTGCATTTGCAAGTATTGATGATTCCTTGTATGAGGCAGCACGTATTGATGGATGCGGTGAGTTCAAGATTATGTATCGTATCGCAATACCGCTTTGTGTACCGACTATCGCAACTCTTTGTCTGTTCTACGCAGTAGGTCGTTGGAATGGTATTGATGATCAGCTGTACTATGTACAAAAGACAGGTCTTCACACTGTTCAGATGGCATTAAAGCAGATGATAGAGGCTGTAAATGTTCAGTCTGAGGAGAGTGGAACAACACAGCTTGTAGCAGAGAATATTAAGGCAGCAAGTATTACGCTGTCCATGACTCCGATGTTAGTTGTATATCCATTCATCCAGAGATTCTTCACTCAGGGTATTATGCTGGGTGCAGTAAAGGGTTGATTTTACACAATATTTTTTTCAAAGTGAATGTCTGCGCTGTCTGGTTTTAGCCAGACGGGCAGTGACATCATAAAAAATCTTTTAGGAGGAGTTTACAATGAGAAAGATGAGAAAATCAGCTGCAGTAGCACTTACAGCAGCAATGGCAGTAACAAGCATGGGCGTGATTCCGGCAATGGCAGACGAAACCACTACAATTCGTGTTATGGTTTGGGACCGTGGAGATGCTCCGCAGGGTATGACTGTTGAGGAGAACAAGATGAGCGAGTGGATCAACGAGCAGGTTGCAGATCTTGGTTTGCAGGTTGAGTTCGTAGCTGTTCCAAGATCTACCAGTGAGGATGTTCTGACAACTATGATGACTGGTGGAAACGCACCTGATATCATTTTCTCTTATGACCAGAACGTATTCTTAAACTACGCAAATCTGGGTGGTCTGGCTGATCTGACTGACGCTTACGAGAATATCGGAACTACTATTCAGGAGCAGTCTGGTGATATCCAGAACATGGGTCTGTATGATGGATCACAGTACGCAATCCTGTCAAAGAGAGGAACTGAGAATCCGCGTCATACCGCTTACATCCGCAAGGATATCCTCGATGAGATGGGACTTGAGGTTCCGACTACAAAGCAGGAACTGATTGATGATCTGTATGCAATTCATGAGAAGTATCCGGATATGATTCCGTGGAGCATGGGCGGACGTCAGGATACAGAGAAGATGTATCTGAACTTTGTTGGTTCATATGTAACCTTCGAGGATGAGAAGGATGAGTTTACCTACAGCGAGAATTATATCGTAGCTCATGACGGCGCATTAGATGGTATTAGAGAGATGAACCAGCTGTACAACGATGGCATTATCGTTCAGGATTTTGCTACTGATACAGATGAGTCAGTACATAAGTCAAACATCGCAGCTGGTAAGGTTGCATTCTTCTTAGATGATAACTCTACTCAGTGGGAGAATATCCATACCTTAAACAATGATCTTGGCAAATCTACTTTCGTTCCGGTTGAGTGCTTCACTCAGGAGAACGGAGATATCCGTAACGTATACGAGCAGATGTATGGTATGTGGATCATGGTTCCGGCAGCAAGCGAGGATAAGGTTGATGCGTGCATGACTTATCTGAACTGGTTAGCAGATCCAACCAATGCAGAGAACGTAGCTTACACACCAGAGCATGAAGTTAGCGAGAATGGTGTTCCGGTTGCATTTACTGCTGATGAGTTAAGTACAATGGGTTACAAGGGAACTCTTGATGATTACAACATCGTAAACAAGCATTTCGCATTCCAGGATGATGAGGCTGGTATTGTTGAGAGTGCTATGGGTAAGGATCCGATCGACTCCAAGGAGTGGTATGAGAACTTCTATGAGACAGTTGCAATTGGCAAGTATCGTTATCCAGTATTCTCTATCAAATGCTGAGGCAGAGAACGAGTATGGTACTCAGATCCGTTCTGATCTGATCGAGTATGTATACAGACTGATCAGCTGCAAGCCAGATGAGTTTGATTCCTTAGAGGCTCAGTTAAAGAGTGATATGGACAATGCAGGTCTGACCGACATTATCGAGGGAAGAGCTGCTCTGTATGATGAAGAGATGGCAGCAGCAGAATAAATTGTAACAACATAAGCGAATACGCAATACAGAAAGCGGGGGCTTACACGGCTCCCGCTTTTTACTTTATAAAGGAGGAAACAAGATGATAGCAGTAATCAGCGACGTGCATTTTCCATCCAATACAGAACGGCAAAAGATTATGGAGACAGGACTAAAAAAGCTTACTGGTATTCGTGCACTTTTTATTTGCGGCGATTTCACAGATAATCGCAAAGACACAAAGCCAGAAGAGGAGATGAAACTGCCAGAATATATAAAGAAGCTGCCATATCCTGTTTTCTTTATTGATGGTAATCATGAAGATTATGATGTATTAAAAAGACTTCCTAAGATTAGTGATAGTGAAAATGAATTATTTTTTCAAAAGAGCGGATGCAGCCTAACAGCAGAAAATACAATGAAGGCATCAGATGGCATTTACTACCTGAAAAGAGGAAGTGTATGTAAAATCGACGGATTTTCTATACTTTTAATTGGTGGAAGCACAACAGGCCCTGGGTATAAGAAAAACCATCCTGATATCTGGCAGAAAGATGAGGATCTGTCAAAAGAGGATGAAAAGCGAATTTTAAAATCATTGCAGGAAAATGATCATACATTTGATCTGATTTTCACACATACAGTTCCAGAGTGTATGGTAAAGGCATGGTTTCCAGATAAGGATCTGTCAGTGACAAATAAAATTTTAGAACACGTATGGCAGTCGGTTTCTTATCAGTACTGGCTGTTTGGCCATTTTCATGAGGATGTAGATTACCCGGAACGTATGCACTGTCTTTACAATGATGTGATGCTTCTTGAGGCATTAAAAGACGGTGGTATACGTGCAGAAAGGAGAAAACTATGAGAAATTATGAGATAAAGACAGACCTTCATACACATACGCTTGCAAGCACTCATGCCTATAGCACGCTAGAGGAAAATTGTCGTGGTGCATTTGCAAACGGTCTTGAAGGAATCAATATGAGTGATCATGGACCGTCAATGCCTGATGCACCGTATGAAGGTCATTTTTCTAATATGAGGATTTTGCCAGAGTACATCCATGGTATAAAGGTTTGGAAGGGTGCTGAGGCCAATATTGTAGATTATGAGGGACGTATTGATCTTACTGAGCACACACTCGGACGTCTTGAGTGCATTGTGGCATCATTTCATGAGCAGACTTTTAAGGCAGGAACAGTTGAACAGCACACAAATGCGTATATGCAGGCACTTAAAAATCCTAAGATTCATATTTTAGGTCATAGTGGCACTGCACAATATCCGTATGATCATGATACTGTCATAAAAGAGGCAGCACGTCTTGGAAAGGCAATCGAGTTAAATGAAGCTACCTTTCATGTGCGTCCATCTTCTATTGCAAACTGCCGTAAAATAATTGCAAAGTGCAAAAAGTATGGAGCTTTATAAGTGTCGATTCAGATGCTCATTTCAGTGCGTTTGTTGGAGTGTATGACTGTGCAAGAAAGCTTCTTGATGAATTAGACTTTCCTCAGGAACTGATTATCAATCGTAACGCTGAAACTGTGAGCAAGTGGTTAAAAGAGCTAGCCGCAGCAAGCGAAAATTAATATTAAAGCTCCACATTTGATTGCTGACTTGTGATCGTCGTTGAGCTAGAGCGCATTGCAGATGGAGACTGATCGTAAGTCTGGCGGAAAATTCTGTTAAACTGAGAAAAGCTTTGAAAGCCACATGACTGTGCAATTTCAGAGATAGGGTGGTTGGTTGAGAGCAAAAGATCCCTTGCACGAGTAATGCGTACCTTTTGAATATAGTTTATCAGTGTAAAGCCAGTAACTTTTTTAAACTGGTGAGACAGATAGCAGGAGCTTAAAAAGAATTTGTCAGCCAATGAATCAAGTGACAGTTCTTCTTCATAGTGACTGTGGATATAGTAGGCAATGCTGTATATTTTTTGTGTTGCAGAGTTGCCGGATGACTTGTTTGTGTATAGATTTTTGTCCTGGTTTTGCTTAATCGCATACAAAAACTGTATAAACATCGAGTGAATAATAAGCCGCTGTTCTGGGTGCTCCAGATAGTCATGATTCGCGAAAAAGTATAAATTTCATCAATGATGTCCAGCACCTGTTTTCGTATTTCTTCGGGAAAACGATAGATTGGTGTCTGGGCATTAAAAATAGATAAAAGCGGCAGATAATAATCTGTCATGCCAAAAAGATCTTTCGGGTACCAGAAGGAAATGATTAGTCGTTTGCTTGGCGGACCAGCTGGATATTCAGTCCGATGAAGAATAGTCGGCGGCAGCAGCACAATGTCGCCTTCCTCAAGAGAATATGGCACACCTTCAATAAAATGGATGGCATCAGGAGAGAGTGGAATCATGATTTCATGAAAGCGGTGTGAGTGCTGAAATTCCATGTTAATTTGCTTATAGCGCTCTCCATAATCAAAATAATAAAAAAGAGAAACATCACAGTCATTTATAATAATGCTGTAATTGCGTTGATATTTAAGCTGAAGCGAATGATCCATTGAAACCTCCAATAGTATTTATAAAACTGTAACATCAGTATAACGATTTACAGCAAAATATGCAAGAAATATTGAAAAAGAAAACAAATTTTAAATAGATATTTTGTATGCCATTTTGTATACTGAGTACAAGATGTAACAGTTTATGCATAACGTGTAACAGATTACATAGAGTATGTTTGAATATTCAAACAAAAACATAAAAGAAAAGGAGCGGGGACGATGGAGAACGTAACAGCAGCTCAGGTAAAGGATGCCTTAGAGCGTGTGATCGCAAGCTTTCAGACTGTATTGTATGAGGATGATGAGCAGTTTTTAGAGAATATGAAGACAAAGAATCTGGAGGGCGATGATATTCGCAGATACCAGCATTGGGAGTGGACACAGGGTGTTGGTTTATATGGATTCTGGCGTCTTTTTGAAGCGACAAAGAAGCCAGAGTATCTGGACATTTTAAAGCGTTTCTATGAAAAGCAAATGGAGGTTGGTCTTCCTGGAAAGAATATCAATACCGTAACCCCTCTTCTTGCAATGTCTTATTTTGCAGAGTATACGAAAAATGATGAGTATCTGGCAATCTGTGACGAGTGGGCTGAGAGTATTATGCACGATTTTTTGCGCACAGAGGAAGGCGGTCTTCAGCACAAGACATCTGATACCATGAATAATGGTGAGCTTTGGGATGATACCTTATTTATGACAGTATTGTTTTTAGCTAATATGGGACGTATTCGCGGCAAGAAGGAATATATTGAAGAAGCGCAGTATCAGTTTCTTCTTCATGTAAAGTATCTGACAGACAAAAAGACAGGTATGTGGTTCCACGGCTGGACTTTTGATGGTCATCACAACTTTGCAGAGGCACTGTGGGGAAGAGGAAACTGTTGGATTACAATGGCAATTCCGGAATTTCTTGATATGGTAGAGTGCCCGACAGCAGTTCGCCGCATTTTAGAGGAGTCCGAGCGTGCTCAGGTCAACGCACTGATGCGTTTCCAGGATGAATCTGGTATGTGGCATACTTTAGTAGACGATCCGACCTCTTATGTAGAGGCGAGTGCAACATGCGGTTTTGCATACGGTATCCTGCGTGCAGTTGATCTTGGCATTGTTGATAAGTCATGCGCAAATTCTGCAATGAAGGCGCTTGCACCGATCTTAAAATGTGTCAGTGAAGAAGGCAAGGTAGAGCAGGTTTCCTACGGAACACCGATGGGAAGAGAGAGCAAGGATTTCTATAAGCAGATCCCGCTTATTCCTATGCCGTATGGACAGGCACTGGCAATTTTGTTCTTCATGGAAGCATTGAAGCTTTGCAAATAAAAACAGCTAAAATAGCTGGAGGAGTATAGAAAATGAAGCGTTATATTGATTATCTGATTCGCAGCGAGGAACATCGTGTAGATGAAATGCTGTTTTTGCAGATTAAGGATAAGAACGATTTATGTTATGGACTGATGCGAGGCGATGTGATTGAGGCAAAGCCAACGATCTATATGATGGCAACAGCATTGGCATTATATTTAAACAGCAGAAGCCGCTATTATAAGAGCGAGAAGCTGATGGAAGCGCTGCAGCTGGCGGCAGATGGTGTGGCACGTGTTCAGAGAAAAAGCGGCTATATTGATTATCCGTGCTGTAATTTTTTCTCAGCACCAGATACAAGCTTTTGCTATAAAAGATTAAATGATGGCTATCGCCTGATGAAAAAATATCAGGATGTAGCAGATACAACTATTCTTCAGAAAAAGTATCTTGCTATTATGAGAATGGCAGCAGAGGCTATTCGTGATGGTGGATTCCATACACCGAACCATCGCTGGGGTATTTGTGCCGCACTTATGCAGGCAGCCAAACTGTTTGCTGATGATACTGAGTTTGCAAAGAGCCTTATGGACCGTACTGTTTTATACCTTCAGGAAGGCATTGACGGAAATTCTGAGGGTGAGTATGCAGAGCGTTCCACCGGAAATTATAATGCTGTTGTCAACAATGCAATGATGGCAATGTATCAGTGCTCAAAAGATGTGAAGTATCTGGGATATGTAGAACGCAATTTAAATATGATGATGTACTACATTGAACCAAATGATATGGTCTTTACTCAGAATTCTACACGTCAGGATCAGGGCAAAGAAATTTTTATGGACAAGTATCTGTATCAGTACCTATATTTGCTTGCATACGATGGCACAGATGGTTTTATCAAGCTGACACCAGAGGAGCATGCACGATTTGATGGTGCTGCACATCAGATTATAAAGGGCTGTGCTGAGACTGGACGTCAGGCACCAAATTGTCTTCATCTTTGATGATTTATGATAAGACACTTGATTATACATTTGAAAATTGTGGTTTCTTAAAGACATACCACAAGCTTTTCAAAGAAGCTGGTGTACTTCGTGTGAAGAAAGAAAATTATTCCTACACTGTTATGAAGAATCGAAGCGCCTTTTTGTATTTTAATGTAAATGGTTTGGAAGCATATTTAAAGATTGGCGAAAGCTACTGTGAGATTCGTAATTTTGTTCCAGATGAGATGGATGTACAGGAAGGAAAGACTGTTCTTTCACACACAGCAAGAGGCTGGTATTATCTGCCATGGAAGGAAAAGCAAAATACAAGCGACTGGTGGCAGATGGATCACAAAAAGCGTGATCTTATGATTACAAGTGATCTTCACACTCAGGTAGTCATCACAGAGTTAGCAGATGGTCTTGAAATCAGCGTAGATACAGACGGGTTAGAGCGTTTGCCGCTTCGTATGGAGCTTTGTGTGCCATCACAAACGACCTTAGAGAATGATCATTCTGCATGGAGACAGTGGCTGGAAAGTCAATGGTTCTGTCAGATGATTATGTAACAATGACAAAGGGACTTACAAGCATCGAGTTTGGACCAGGTGCATGCGAGCATCATTTTAAGGGACATTATTCAGGCGAAGAAGTAAATGCTGATGGATATACAATCTACTGCAATACATATACGCCGACAAAGAGAGTTTACACTCTGAAGGTAAAACAATAAATGTAAATACAAATAAAAATACCCGGCTTTTACAGGCCGGGTATCTTTATTTGTAAAAGTATGATATAATACATTGCAGTTAATACCCCTGGTAAGGGAAGATCAGTACAATATATATATAGAAGCAATACAATTTTAGAAAGGCAGGATACATATATGAAGTTTTATGCAGGATTAGATGTCGGAGGAACATCAGGAAGAGTAAAGTTTTCGGCAGAAGATAAGACTCTGATTGGGGAATATTTAGGTGAGGGCTGTGCATTTAATACAGAAGGGTATGAGCTTGGAAGAGAGAAGTATCGTAAACTGATGGATGCAGCTCTTTCAAAGTATGAACTAAAAAGTTCTGATTGTCTTGGCATATGCATTGCGGCAAGCGGTATTGACTCTAAGGAGCAGGAAATGCAGATGAGAAGTATCTTTGAGGAGATGGGCTTTGCAAAGGAGCGTATTTTGGCTGTAAATGACTGTGAACTCTTTTTATATTTGTCTAAAGGACCTGTGCTTGTCACGATTTCTGGAACAGGTTCTATTTGTTATGGAAGAAATGAGGCAGGAGAAGTTTTTCGCACCGGCGGATGGAATCATGTATTGAGTGATGAAGGAAGTGCATATGATATAGTCTTCAGACATTTAAAGCGTATGCAGATTGGCTGGATGGAAGGATCAATTGTCCAATTCTTGCAAAGAAGATTGCAAATGCGACGGGTGTTAAAACATTGGAGCAGGCTGATGTTTATGTAAATGACCATTTGCTTGATAAGAGTCCTGTAGGAGGACTGGCTGTTTTATTGTGCACAGGCAGCAGAGGAAGGTGATCTGGCAGCCAAAGCAATTATAAAGGAGTGTGCGGCTAAGATTTTTGCACTTGTATGGGATACATGCTGTAAGATGGAAGGAAAGCCAGATAATCGTATTAAACGTGAGCTTGATGAAGCCTTTTTTGCAAATCAAGAGGCAAAAGCTTTGCAGGCAGATTTATGGCTGTGGGGAAGTGTCAATGTAAAGAATACATTTTTCCGCGAGCAAATTATCAATATGGCTAAAAAGAAGCTTCCGAATGTAACAGTAAAAATTCCAGAGAAGACTGCGCTTGATATTGCACTTGGCGCAGCACAGGAGCACTTTGCATAAAGGAAAAGATCAATGCATAAGCTGATTGAAAATCAAGTGCGGATTTCAGTGCGAAATCTGGTAGAATTTATTCTTAGAAGCGGTGACATTGATAACCGCCATTCCACAAAAGCACAGTATGATGCGATGCAGATAGGAAGTCGTCTGCATCGCAAAATACAAGGTTCGATGCCGGGTACATATAAGGCAGAGGTTTCTCTAAAGCATACAGCACACTACAGGGATGTTGAGATTTTACTTGAAGGAAGAGCTGATGGCATTATTACACCAGATGAAAATTCAGTAAATGAAGAACAAGCTAATTTACTTTATCAGACGCAAACAGATGAGAATGTATCAGCAGAGATTTTATTTATCATTGATGAAATTAAAGTCATCCGGCAGGATATGGAAAAGTTAGATAGTGCAGCACAAGTTCATACGGCACAGGCACTTTGCTATGCCTATATGTATGCAAGAGTACTGAATACAAAAGCAGCAAGTGTTACTGAAGAAAATGAGGAGAATACAAGACCTTGTATTGGCATACAAATTACCTATTGCCATCCAGAAACTGAAGAAATCAAGCGTTTCCTAAAAGTATATACTTTTAAAGAAATCAAAGAAGAATTTGATTATTATATAAGTGAATATGGAAAATGGGCGCAGTTTTTGTATGAGCATCGTCTGGAAAGAAATGCTTCTGTACAAAACTGTCTTTTCCTTATCCGTATCGTGCAGGGCAAAAACGCCTTGTTGCGGCAGCATACCGCACGATGATAAATGGAGAACAGCTTTTTATTCAGGCACCGACAGGGATCGGAAAGACACTTTCGACTGTATTTCCGGCTGTATGGGCAGTTGGAGAGGAGTATGCTGATAAGATTTTTTATCTGACAGCAAAGACGATAACTCGCACAGCAGCAGTATCAGCGTTTGATATTTTGCGGGATAATGGTCTGAAAATGTCATACATTGCTCTGACATCAAAAGAAAAAATCTGTCCGAACACAGTTATGGAGTGTAATCCCGTGCAATGCCATATGCCAAAGGTCATTTTGATCGTGTAAATGAGGCAGCATTTGATTTGATTCATGATTGTGAGCAGATTACAAGAGAAAAATTAGCTGCCTGCGCAAAGAAATATAAGGTTTGCCCATTTGAGTTATCACTAGATGTCAGCTATTGTAGATGCCATAATTTGCGATTATAATTATGTTTTTGATCCTCATGTGCGTCTGCAGCGTTATTTTGCAGACGGTGAGCGAGGCGAGTACATATTTTTAGTAGATGAGGCTCACAATTTGGTAGAGCGTGCAAGAGAAATGTACAGTGCTAAACTTGAAAAAGAAGAATTTCTTGCCGCGAAAAAATATTATGAACCATTTAAGTCAGTTGTAAAACAGATAAATAGCTGCAACCGCAAACTCCTTGAATTAAAAAGAGAATGTGACGTATGGAAGGTTCTCCCAGAGGGTGAAGGAATTGGATCATTTGTCATGGCATTAGAGCGATATATGAAGCGTTAAACCGATTGAGTGAAACACATCAGGAATGGACAGCTCCAAAAGAGGCAAGTGAGTTTTTCTTTCATGTAAGAGATTTCCTGGAAGTATATGAACAGCTTAATGAGCATTACGAGGTATATATGGAACATACATCGCAGGGAACCTTTCAGATAAATCTTCTGTGTGTAAATCCGGCCGAGCGTTTGCAGGAATGTTGCACACAAGGAATTTCAACGATATTCTTTTCAGCAACACTTTTGCCAATTCGTTATTACAAGGAGCTTCTTGGACAAGGTGAAGAATCAAAGGCAATCTATGCTGCATCTCCATTTGACCCGAAAAATCGTCTCATTGTAACAGCAGCAGATGTATCATCAAAATATACAAGAAGAACAGCATCGGAATATATTCGTATAGGCCAGTATATTAAGGCAATAACAAATAGCAGGCGTGGAAATTATCTTGTCTTTTTCCATCATACACATTTCGCGATGAAGTTGAAGCTGTATGGAAAAAAGAAGAAAATGTACGCTATATTCGTCAGGAAAGCAGCATGACAGAAGCGCAGAGAGAAGAATTTCTTGATGCATTTAGAGAACAGGACACACCGACTGTCGGTTTTTGCGTTATGGGCGGCATCTTTTCAGAGGGAATTGACTTGCAAAACGAAGCTGTAATTGGTGTTATTATTGTAGGAACGGGATTGCCGCAGACAGGGTCACGTCAGGAAATTCTAAAAAAGTCACTACGAAAAAGAAGGAAAAAATGGTTTCCTATTTGCGTATCTTTATCCTGGAATGAATAAAGTATTGCAGGCAGCAGGACGTTTAATACGCACAAGCGAAGATTATGGTGTTATAGCCCTGTTAGATGAGCGTTTTTTGCAGGGATCGTATCGAAGTCAGTTTCCGCCGGATTGGACAGATATGAACATTGTACAACTTTCGAATTGTACAGCGCTGTTAGAACAGTTTTGGGCAGATATTGAGCAATAGTTTTTGTTTTCTGGTAATTGCAGGGTTGCGTTAAGTGGTAATATCCGCTATAATAAAGACGATTTGCAGCAGGGCTAATACTGATGCATAAAGCATAAAATGAAGGCAGATTTAACGGAGAAATAGTAGAAAGGCAGTCAATTAAATTATGGAAAACCAGTTTTATCAGATGTATCTGGATGAGTTGAGTGAAATTCCAGAGTGTACAAATGAGGAGATGGAAGCATTGTTAAATAGTCTTCCAAACGAGGAGGCAGTGAAGCGTCTGACAGAGGGCAGCCTTGCCTATGTCGTGCGTGAGGCAGCGAAGTATGCAGGAAATGATGTTGAAATATCAGATCTTGTTCAGGAAGGAAACATGGCACTTTTGCTTGTATTAAAAAACTATGCGTCGCATCCAGTTGTAGGTGATGATGCAGTTTCCTATTTTAATCAGCTTCGTGAGCGCGCAGTTCATATGGCAATGGAAGCAGTTACAGAAGAGCAAAAACAAAGTGAGCAGACAGCAGAAAAATTAACAGCTTCTGTTAATGTCTTAAATGTAGTCATGACAAAGCTTGCAGAAGAGCTTGGACGTGAGCCTAACCTTTCTGAAATCGCAGCAAAGATGCAGATGAGCGAGGATGAGGTACAGGCTGTTATGAAGGAAGCCATCAATGCTGTTGCTGTTGACAGGAGTGAGGCAGCACAAAAGGAAGATGAAGCACTAGAAAATCAGTAAGTAAGAAAAATATAGTGGAAAAGAGGCACTTCTATATGAAACGGGCGATTGTAAAGCGGTTTATTGTTGTACTGATTGTGGCGATGGCAATAAGCAGTATTGTCATCAGTATGTCATATTATCGTCTGGCAAGTCATCGCGTCATGGAAGATATGAAGCCAGTACTGCTTTTGTTAGATGCCACAATTGACTGGGAGAGCAGCGATCTGGAAAAACAGATTGTTGAAATCAGCAGTCAGATGAATAATGATTATAGAATTACAATTATTGATAATGATGGAAGTGTTTTGGCTGATTCTGAAACTGGAAATCCAGAGACGATGGAAAATCACAAAAACAGAAAGGAAGTCAAGGAGGCTTTTCAAAACGGCTTTGGAACAAAGGTGCGCAATTCTAGCACAATCAAAGGAAGTATGATGTATGCGGCATATTGTTCACCAACGCAGCATAAGGTCATTCGTATTTCTATCCATCACGATGTGATTACAGATCTGATGAAAATGATGGTACCGTCTATTGCGATTAGCCTTTTGCTGGCATTATCAGTTGCCGGTGTGCTGACTAATAAATTTGCCGCCTCCGTCACTAAGCCAATTCTTGAAATCTCACACAAGCTTGAGGTATCTATGATGAGAAAATTGATTTTAATTTTCCTCATTACCAGTATGATGAATTAAATATCATTGCGCGCACAACAACTGACATGTCAAAAAGCGTGCAGGATACATACGAAAGCTTGAAAAAGAAAAGACGATTCGTCAGGAATTTTTCAGCAATGCTTCTCATGAATTAAAAACACCGCTTACAGCAATACGCGGCTATGCCGAGCTTCTTCAAAGTGGTATGGCATCAGATACACAGATGCAAAAAGAGTTTTTAGGACGCATTCACTCAGAGGTGGAGGAAATGACAAGCCTGATCAATGACATATTGATGATTTCCCGATTAGAGACCAAGGAGTTAATGCCGACTAAGGAAATTCTATGTGTCAAGAGTGTGGCAGAAGAGGTAAAAAAAACACTTAAGCCGTTAGCAGATGAGAATAATGTTTCGCTTGAAATCCATTGCTGTGATGAGTTTGTTTATATGGATCGCAGCCATCTTCAGGGAATATTGTCTAATCTTATGGGAAATGCAGTTAAATATAACAGACCAGGCGGCTTTGTCCAAACCGATATCACAATGGACAGCACAAGTCTTTCAATTCGTGTGGAAGACAGTGGTATAGGCATTGCAAAGGAGGATCAGAAGCGTATCTTTGAGCGTTTTTATCGTGTAGATAAAGGACGCAGCAAGCGAATTGCCGGTACAGGACTTGGTCTTTCTATTGTAAAACATGTAACAGAATTTTATGGTGGCTGTGTCAGTGTAGAGAGTCAGTCAGGTGTGGGAAGTACATTTCTTGTTCAGCTTCCGGCTGCATCTTTAGTTCAAAAATAAGAACAAGAATGAAAGGTTAATATTGTATGAAAAAAAGAAAGCGCCTCTTGTACGTCGTATGAAGGAGTTTGTGAAAACAAGCGTTGTATGGGGACCGCTTGATCATAATCTGTTTTTTACGATTATTTTCTTAAATGTATACGGAATTATTATGGTATACAGTGCCAGCTATAACAATTCGATTACAAAGAATTATAGCTATTTTATGAATAATCAGCTTAAAAATGTAATATTTGGATTTGTTATAATGATTGTTGCGTCATATGTTAATTATCACCGTATTGTGCGACTGGGCTGGGGCTGGTTTTGGCTTTTGGCTGCAGTGGCCATTATTGCGGCACTAAAGACACCACTAGCTCACAGTGAGCTTGGTGCAACAAGATGGATAAAACTTGGTCCTGTAAGCTTTCAGGCAGCGGAGCCAATAAAGGCAGCCATAATTATTTTCTTCGCTTATTATGTGAGTTATTGGGGATTAAACAGGTGGTATAACCAGCTGCTTGCGTGCCTGCTTGCCATTGCGCTTTTGGGTTTTTTATTCTTCTTCTCAAATAATTTAAGCACGGTTATCGTTTTGTTTTGTATTTGTGCCGTTATAATTTTATCAAGTGTAAAAAAGCCGGATCTTTACTGGTATTTCCTGCTTGGTCTTGCATTAATTATCATAGCAGCAATTTTTGTTACTGTTTATCTTTTGATGCATCAGGGCGCAGAAAACTTTAGATTTGTGCGTATACGTGCATGGCTTCATCCAGAGGAGTATGCAGCAGATGAAGGTCTTCAGGCGATGCAGGCGCGCTATGCAATTGGCGCAGGCGGTTTCTGGGGCAAGGGTCTTGGACAGAGCCTTATTAAATTCAAGCTGTCGTATTCTTACAATGACTTTATTCTGGCAATTATCTGCGAAGAGCTTGGCGTGTTTGGCGTTATCGTGATGATGACATTATTTGGCTATTTGCTGTATCGTATTTACAAGATTGCGCAGAATGCATGGGATATTGAAGGAAAAGTCTTGGCAATAGGTGTGTTTACGCAGATCGCACTCCAGCTATTGATAAATGTGATGGTTGTTACGAGTGTAATTCCGACAACAGGTGTTACACTTCCATTTTTTAGTGCGGGTGGTACATCTGTTGTTTTCCTGCTTGCGGAGCTTGGAATGGTATTAAATGTGGACAAGTATGCAAAGGAACGCAGATTCTTTGAGGAAGCAGAACGCCATGTTGCTCAGATGGAACAGCGAGGCGGTATCGGAGTAGCAGGATGGAGACGTCGTCTTGATTCGGCAAGAACGCGCAGATAAAAATTTATTTCCAATAAAAAAGTGCCGGGCGGTCAAACGCTGGCACTTTTTTGTATGTATTATACGCGCTCTGCAATAGTGTAGATCAGCTGCTCGGAGCTGTCCCAATCAAGACATGGATCAGTGATTGATTTGCCATAAATATGCTCACCAATCTTTTGGCTGCCGGCTTCGATGTAGCTTTCAATCATTACGCCCTTTACAAGATTTTCAATTTCCTTAGAGTGAGTACGGCTGTGCATAACTTCTTTTACGATACGGATCTGCTCTATATGTCTTTTTCCAGAGTTGGAGTGATTAGCATCAACAACACATGCCGGATTAAGCAGATTTCTTTCCTGATACATTTCGTACAGACGATAAAGATCTTCATAGTGATAGTTCGGGATTGTTTTTCCATATTTATCAACAGCACCGCGCAAAATAGTATGAGTTAATGGATTTCCATCTGTCTGAACTTCCCAGCCGCGGAAGATAAAGTCATGTCCATGCTGTGCAGCAACAACGGAGTTTAACATAACAGATAAATCACCGCTTGTCGGGTTCTTCATACCGGCAGGAATGTCAATTCCGCTTACTGTCAGACGATGTTGCTGATTTTCAACAGAACGGGCACCGACAGCAACATATGAAAGAATATCTGACAGGTAACGCCAGTTTTCTGGATACAGCATCTCATCGGCAGCAGTCAGACCAGTCTCAGCAACAGCACGCATGTGCATATGACGTATTGCAAGTATTCCGGCTAACATATCCGGTTTTTTCTCAGGGTCTGGCTGGTGAACCATGCCTTATAGCCTTCACCAGTAGTACGCGGCTTGTTTGTGTAGATACGCGGAATCAGAATCAGCTTGTCAGAAACCTTCTCCTGAACGCGTGCCAGTCGGTGAACATAATCTAAAACTGCATCTTCGTTATCAGCAGAGCAAGGACCGATAATGACAAGAAATTTGTCACTCTCGCCGGTAAATACCTTGCGGATCATCTCATCACGTTCCTTTTTTACCTGTATAATCACGTCAGATACCGGGTACTGTTCACGAATTTCGGCAGGTGTAGGAAGCTTTTTCACAAAATTAAAACTCATAGTAATTCCTCTTTTCTCATCTAGTAAAGACACTCACAATTATAAATAGGAAGATTTGGAATGTCAAGTGTAAAGATTATCGTTTCAGGTATACTATAAGAGTGTAAATGTTTGAAAGGAGATCTTCTATGTGGCTGATTGTTTTTATGATAATTATCATTGCGGCTGTGATTGTCTGTTTTTCACTTGCAGCAGCGGCAAAAAACGCAGAAATGATTTCGCAGCTGTGGCTTGAAAAGCAGCGCATAAAACAGGAAATTTTATGCACGAACAAAACAAAAGAAGAATAGAAAATGTAAAAATCAAGGTATACTTTTGACTCAATTTGAATTAAAATGATAGTGAACATCCTGTGGGAGCAAACAGTGAAAAAACGAATTTGGATCGCTTTTTTATGCCTTATTATTTTTGTTACTACATTTGGCTTACCGCAGCCTTCCTGTGCAGAAGAGACGACAGGTGGGATTTTGCTCACCTGTCCATCTGCAATTTTGATGGAAGCCTCTACAAAAAGCGTTATATACGAGAAAGCACCTGATGAAAGAAGAAGTCCTGCGAGCATAACAAAGATCATGACAGCAATTTTGATTTTTGATGCTATTGAAGCGGGAAAGATTTCCCTTGAGGATGAGGTTGTGACGAGTGCATACGCAAAATCAATGGGCGGGTCTCAAGTCTATCTGGAAGAAGGAGAAAAGCAGACCGTTGACACATTGATCAAATGCATTATGGTTTCTAGTGGAAATGATGCAAGTGTTGCAATGGCAGAGTACATAGCGGGAAGCGAGTCAGGCTTTGTTCAGATGATGAATGAGCGAGCTGCCTCTCTTGGAATGGAAAATACGCATTTCGAGGACTGCTGTGGGTTAACTGATTCAGACAATCATTATACAACAGCACGTGATATCGCACTTATGGCGCAGGAGCTGATAACACATTATCCGCAGATAAAATCATATACGACGATCTGGATGGAAAATATTACCCATGTAACAATGCAGGGAAGCAAGGAATTTGGACTTGCCAATACCAATAAGCTTTTAAAGCAGTACCCATATACGACAGGTTTAAAAACAGGTTCAACAAATAAAGCAAAGTATTGTGTATGTGCGACAGCAAATAAGGATGGTGTGGAGTTAATTGCTGTTATCATGGGCTGTCCAAACTATAAAGATCGCTTCACTGAGCACAGTCACTGCTCCAATTTGGCTATACAACATGTAAGCTGTATCAGGATGAAAATCCTCCCGAACTTATGCCTATACTAGTAAAGGGAGGAATAGATAAGCAGGTTCCGGCTGTATATAAGGAAAAATTTTCATGGCTGTTTGTGTCAGGTGAAGATTTTTCAAATATGGAAAAGATGCTCACAACAAATGAGCTTACAGCACCAATTGAAAAGGGAGAGCAGATCGGTACGGTAACGTACCGGCTGAATGGAAAAGAGCTTGGCAGCATTGGCATTTACGCAGGAGAGTCTGTCCGTGAGGCAAAATTTTTCGATTATCTGCTTAATATTGTGCTGCAGTGGATGGCAGTTATTTAAATAAATCCGTCGCAATTTGATTAAAAGAACGAAAGGAAATATAAATGAACAAATGGATTATGGCAGGCACAGCAGCTGCATTTACGGGTGCAGCTGCGTTTGCCGCTCAGAATATGAACGAATTCATCTCGACATTGTGCACTATGACATTAAAACAGATAAGCTTGGTTTGGAATGGAATGGCTTTAAGGCTGTTTTTCTTTCTGATCTGCATGATAATAGCTTTGGCATGGAGAATGAAGAGCTGCTTGCGGCAATTGAAAAAGAACAGCCTGATATTGTTGTAATTGGAGGTGATATGCTTGTAGTAAAGGAGTGGGCTGCACCTCATTTTGATATGCTTGCAAACTTGTATAAAAAACTTGTTAAGCGATATCCTGTGTATTACGCATTTGGCAATCATGAGCAGCGCATGAAGGAAGAACCGCTTACGTATCCTGGCTGGTGGCAGAGCTACTGGAAAGTGCTTAAAGATAGTGGTATGCATGTTCTTGTTAATAAAAGTGAAGAGATCATAAAAAATGATACCGCGATGCGTATAAGCGGCATCACGCTGCCGCGGGAGTGCTATCGAAAAGGGCGTATTCCGTCATTATCAGCCGGGTATATAGATAAGAAAATTGGAAAAGCTTCAGACAAAAACTTTGAACTGCTGCTTGCTCACACACCAACCTTTGCAAAGACATATGCCGATTGGGGTGCCGATTTGGTACTTAGTGGCCATTTTCATGGAGGTACCATTAGAATCCCTGGTCTTGGCGGAGTGATGACACCGCAGCTGCAGTTTTTCTCACCTCTTGCGAGAGGAAATGTGACACAGAAAAATACAAATATCATAGTCAGCGGAGGTTTAGGCACGCACAGTATCAATGTGCGCCTTAACAATTTGCCGCAGCTCGTTGTTTTGACATGGAAAACTCATTGAATTTCATTGTATAGTATGCTATACTGATGTCGTCTAACTATAGAAAAGGAGTGTCGGATGTTATCATACAAACTGGAAAAATTTGAGGGGCCGCTTGATCTGCTCCTTCATTTGATTGAAAAAAATAAAGTCAGCATATACGATATTCCGATTTTTGAAATTACAAATCAGTATATGGAGTATGTCAATGCCATGGAGGAAGAGGATCTTGATATTGTCAGCGAGTTTCTTGTCATGACAGCGACGCTTCTGGATATCAAGTCCAGACTTCTGCTTCCTGCTGAGAAGGATGAAAATGGCGACGAGATTGACCCAAGAGAAGAATTAGTGACTCGTCTTGTTGAATATAAAACATACAAAAGTTTAGGTGAGCAGTTAAAAAGCAGACAGCTTTTGGCGTCACGCCTGCTTTACAAGGATCCCACAATCCCAGATGAAGTGTCAAAATATGAGCCTCCTGTTAATGTGCATGATATGTTAAGCAAAGTTACATTAGAGCGTCTTCAGGAAATTTATCGTATGGTGACGCGCCGTCAGGTGGACAAGATTGATCCTGTGAGAAGCAAATTTGGCAATATTGAAAAGGATCCGGTGCGCTTGTCGCAAAAGTTGGCACTTGTTTATGAATATGCTCAGCAAAAGAAGCATTTTTCATTTCGAGGGTTGCTTCAAAAGCAGTATACAAAGGCAGATGTGGTTGTTACGTTTCTCGCTTGTCTTGAGTTAATCAAGATTGGACGCCTTACTGTTAAGCAGGAGGGAACATTTAGGGATATTCATCTTGACTGGAATGAGGAATGTACCACGACGATCACAAGAGAAGATATGGAGCAGTATGATTAACTGCTTATACAAATGAATAAAGATGGCAGCTGACAGGCATGTGCCAGATAGAAACAGGAGTAACAGCATTATGGAAAAACGCGACTATTATCCATTTTGGAAAGTATTTTATTCACAATGGGAAAAAGCGTAGAAATCAAAACGTTAGCAGAGGCACTTAAGCTTACACAAGAAGAAATAAAACAGATATTACAGGATATGGCAAAGGAATACAGTGAAAAGCAAAGAGGCATTCAGCTTGTCTTTTTGGAAGATAGTGTTCAGCTTTGCACAAAGCCGCAGTATTATGAGTATTTGATACGCATTGCTTCAAGACCGCAAAAGCAGGTTTTAAGTGATTCAGTGCTTGAAACGCTCTCTATTGTGGCGTACAAGCAGCCTGTCACAAGAGGTGAAATTGAGCGTATCCGAGGTGTGAAGTCAGACCATGCAATCGCAAAGCTTATGGATTATGATCTGATTGAAGAAATTGGAAGACTTGATGCGCCAGGACGTCCTGTATTATTTGCTACGACAGAAGAGTTCTTACGCTGCTTTGGTGTGTCATCTGTAGCAGAACTGCCTCAGGCAGCACCGGAACAGATCATGGAATTTAAAGAAGAGGCTGAAAGTGAGATTCCGGTAACTGTATAAGCAAGGTAAAAAAGCACGAAATAATGAGTCACTGCATATGATATAGAAAGGTGCATAGCGGGGGATTTTGCTTGGAGACGTTCAAGAAACCTCTTACGGCGGCACAGGAAAAGGAGTATCTTAGACAGATGAATCAGGGATCATCTGATGCGAGGACTCTTTTGATTGAGCATAATATGCGTCTAGTGGCTCATATTATCAAAAAATATGCATTTACAGATAAGGAGACGGATGATCTGTTGTCAATCGGAACGATTGGTCTTATAAAGGCGGTCAACACTTTTGATGTTTCAAGGGGAAACCGATTGTCGAGCTATGCGGCAAAATGTATTGACAATGAGATACTGATGCTGCTGCGTGCAGAAAAAAAGATGAGCCGTGAAGTCAGCTTATATGAACCAATAGGAACGGATAAGGAAGGAAATGAGATTCATCTTTTTGATGTGATTGAATCTGGTGAATGTGATGCCTCGGAGCATTACTGCAAAAAGGAGGATATATGTCGTCTGCACAGGGGAATCCAGACGGTGCTTCTTCCTAAAGAAAAGCGAGTAGTGGTTCTTCGCTATGGACTTTTCGGACATCTCGTTCACACACAAAAAGAGGTGGGAAGTGTGCTTGGTATTTCAAGATCGTATGTAAGCCGCATTGAAAAGAGTGCACTTGAGAAGTTAAGAAGCTTTTTGATGATGTAAAACACAGAAAGGCACGGAAAATGAAAGAAAAGTATATTGATTCAAGCAGCAGAAGAGACCGTCTGCATTTGTATATCTGGATGCCAAAAGACCAACCAAAGCCAGGTCTTATCGTTCAGATGACACATGGTATGGTGGAACATATGGGGCGTTATGAGGAGCTGGCACAATACTTGAATGCGCACGGTATCGGCGCAATTGGCCATGATACGCTTGGTCATGGAAAAAGTGCGCCGACTAGCTCACAGTTTGGCTTTTTTGCAAGAAAAATGGAGATCGCTGTCTTGTTACAGATGTTGCACGTGTGACAGCTTACATTAGAAAGCAGTATCCAGATAGTCATATTGTATTGCTTGGCCACAGCATGGGATCATTTGTATCCAGACAGTATATTACACAGTATGGCTCTAAGATTGATGGTGCAATTTTAATGGGAACAGGAGATCCAGGAAAGCTAAAGGTAGCGTTTGGTCTTGCAGTGGCGGGCTTTACACGTGTGCTTCGCGGTGATTTTTACAGGAGCGATCTTATTAATTATCTGATGTTAGACAGTAACGATCACTATTTTTTTGAAAAGGAATGCACAAGCTGGTTAAGCAGCAATCAAGATGAGGTGGATCGTTATCACGGTGATGAATATTGCGGCTTTCAGTTTACTGTAAGTGCATATCTTGATTTCTTCCGAATTTTGATGAAACTTGCTCAAAATAAAGGAACAGCAAAAATTCCAAAGAGACTGCCAATTCTTCTTTTGTCAGGCAGGGATGATGCAATAGGCGAATTTGGAAAGGGCGTGACGCGCGTGTATGACCGTTATAAAAAGGCGGGGATACATGATGTTTCAATGAAGCTCTATCCGGGAATGCGTCATGAGCTTCTTCATGAGACAGAAAGAAAACAGGTTCAGGAGGATATTCTTTCTTGGATCGAAGAACACTTTGAACAGGAGTGATTATACACAAAAGAAAAATATAGTTTTGCGCATTTACATAAAATGACAAACCAAAGCTAAGGTACCTTAAGAGAAGACAATCTGTCAAAATATGGCAGGTTGTCTTTGTGCGTTCAAAAACAAAAAATTATTTAAAATGAACAGGAAAGGGTAAAGCAATGGTTGCAAAAGTGTATACGGGAACAACAAATGGAATCGAGGGTATTCTTGTGTGTGTGGAGGCAGATATCAGCGATGGACTTCCAATGTTTGATATGGTAGGCTATCTTGGGGCAGAGGTGAAGGAGGCAAGAGAGCGGGTGCGAACAGCACTTAAAAATTCAGGTTTTCGACTGCCACCAAGCCATATCACGGTCAATCTTTCACCTGCCGATTTAAGAAAGCAGGGAAACTATTTTGATCTGCCTATTGCGCTTTCAGTGCTTGCTGCTGCAGGCTTTGTGCGCATGGATGAATTGGAAAATAAAATATTTATTGGAGAGCTGGGGCTTGACGGAAAAATACGTCCTGTAAACGGCACGCTTGTATTGGCAGAATGCGGACAGAAGGCAGGGATAAAAAAGGCAGTTGTGCCGAAGGAAAATGCGAAGGAAGCTGCCTGTCTGCAGGAGACAGTTGTTTACGGGACGAAAACGTTAAAGGAAATTGTGGAACTGTTAAATAATCCAGATCGGCTTGAAGAAAACAGACAGGCAGTTCTTTATGAGACTTCTGACAAAGAAGACGATTCGCTTGACTATGATGAGCTTTATGGACAAGAACGCATGAAGCGTGCAGCGATGGTGGCATCAGCAGGTTTTCATAACCTTTTATATATTGGACAACCAGGTTCTGGTAAGAGCATGAGTGCAAAAAGAATACCTACAATTATGCCCGAAATGACATATAAAGAGCAGCTTGAGGTGACAAAGATTTATAGTGTAGCCGGACTTCTTGATTACAAGGAGGGACTTATAAAAAAGCGTCCGTTTCGAAGTCCGCACCACACAATTTCAGCGACTGCACTTGCTGGAGGAGGGAGATTTCCAAAGCCAGGAGAGATTAGTCTGGCACACCATGGAGTATTGTTTTTGGATGAGCTGGCAGAGTTTAAGCGTGACACACTAGAAATTATGAGGCAGCCGTTAGAAGATGGAAAGGTCACAATAAGCCGTGTCAATGGAAGCTGCAGTTATCCGGCAGAATTTATGCTAGTTGCAGCGATGAATCCGTGTCCGTGCGGCTATTTTCCAGACAGAAGCCGCTGCCGATGCAGTGTGGGTGAGATCAGACGTTATAGAGACCGTATTTCACGACCGATGCTTGATCGTATTGACATTTGCACGGAGGCCTTTGCAGTAAAATTTGATGATTTGTCAAAGGCAAAAAAGGGAGCGGATTCGTCGTCTATGCGTGCACGTGTCACAGAGGCAATTAATCGTCAGCGCATGCGCTATAAGGATGAGGGAATATTATTTAATTCGCAGCTTAAGGGATCAAGACTTTCAAAATATTGTAATCTTGACCAGCAAAAAGAAGAACTTCTTCGTCAGGCATTTGAGTCAATGGGGCTTAGTGTTCGTGCAAGAGATCGGATTTTGCGCGTCTCAAGAACAATTGCCGATCTTGAGGGAAGTGAGCAGATTAAAGAAGCACATTTGGCAGAGGCGATAAGCTATCGGAGTATTGATCGAAAATATTGGGGGGATATGTAAAATGGAGCGAAAAAAAGCATATTACTGGTGTACATGCCTTCAGATGATTACACCTATTAAGGTGCGCCGTTTAATTGAGGAGGCTGGCGGTCCGAGTGAGGTTTTTGGACAAAGCGATGAGAAGCTTGTTCAAATGGGATTTACTGCAAGGGAGCAAAGAATTTATCATGAAGCCTGCGCAATGGAAAAAACAATAGAGGCGGAATACGAAAAGCTTTCACAGTCAGGAATTCGTTTTGTTACAATAGAGGATGAAGAGTATCCGGTGCTTTTAAAGGAAGTGGCAGACCGTCCGATTGGGCTTTTTGTGAAGGGGAATCTTCCAAAGTCTGATTTTCCTAAAATTGCAATTGTCGGAGCGCGTGCGTGCAGCAGCTATGGGAAGGAGTGTGCAGAGGAAATCGCAAGAGAGCTGTCAGCGGCAGGTGCACAGATCGTAAGCGGGATGGCATATGGCATTGACTGCTGCAGCCAAAAGGCAGCGCTTGAGCAGGCAGTTCATATGCAGTGCTAGGCGGTGGCGTTGATATATGTTATCCACGGGAAAATATTGGATTGTATGAAAAGCTAATACGTCAAGGCGGCGTGATTTCTGAGATGCGTCCGAAAACACGCAGTATTCCCCGTTCTTTTCCGCGCAGAAACAGGATTATAAGCGGCATTTGTGATGCTGTCATAATTATAGAGGCACGAAAAAAGAGCGGTTCTTTGATTACGGCAGAGTTTGCGGGTGAGCAGGGCAGAAGTGTCTATGCAGTGCCAGGTTCAATATTTTCAGATCTTAGTGAAGGCTGTCATGGGCTGATTAGAAATGGTGCTGTACTGTTGTCATCACCACAGGAGATACTTGCAGATTTTAAGTTAGAAGCTGCAGCAAGAAAAATACATAGACAAAAGATACCTTTGACAGAAATTGAACAGGATGTGTATCGCTTTATCGAAAGAGAACCTGTTCATATGGAAATTCTTTTGCAAAAAACAGGATATCCGGCTGGAACTTTATGCAGTGCATTATTTCAGATGGAGCTAAAAGGTTACATCAGCGAAGAAGCAGGAGGCTGCTATAAAAGAACATTTAATGTGTCAGATTCGTAAAATTTATATGAAATAAAATAAAAAGGGCTAAAAAGGGCTTGCAATCCGTAAAATAAGAGTGTATAGTGATTTCCGATTGAAAAAATGTACGCATGGTACATTGCTGGAGGAAAGCATGGCGAAGTATCTTGTTATCGTAGAGTCACCTGCGAAGGTTAACACTATAAAAAAAATTCTTAGGAGCTAACTATCAGGTTATGGCTTCTAATGGGCATGTAAGGGATCTGCCAAGAGTCAGTTAGGGTTCGATGTTGAAAATGATTATGAACCAAAGTATATTACAATCCGCGGAAAAGGGGATATTTTGGCGAAGCTTCGTAAGGAAGCAAAAAAGGCTGAAAAGATTTATCTGGCAACGGACCCTGACCGCGAGGGAGAGGCAATCTCATGGCATCTGTCGAAGGCACTGAAGCTGGAAGATGACCAGATTAAAAGAATCACTTTTAATGAGATTACAAAAAATGCAGTAAAAGCATCTTTAAAGGAGCCGCGCGCAATTAATATGAATCTGGTTGATGCACAGCAGACAAGACGTATCTTAGACCGTATGGTTGGATATGAGATTAGTCCGGTACTTTGGGCAAAGGTAAAAAGAGGTCTTAGTGCAGGAAGAGTCCAGTCTGTTGCACTTAGACTTATCTGTGACAGAGAGGCAGCAATCGAGGCATTTATTCCAAAGGAATATTGGAGTTTAGATGTTTTACTTGATGTGCCAGGTTCTAAAAAGCCATTAAAGGCACAATTTTACGGAAAAGACTCTAAAAAGCTTACGATTGAAAATGAAACTCAGCTAAATGAAATTGTAAAGGCAGTGGAGAGCGACAAATTTGTTGTAAAGGAATTGGCGCATAAAGAAAGAA
>ENA-OQAZ01000331-OQAZ01000331.1-human-gut-metagenome-genome-assembly--contig:-NODE-331-length-26838-cov-3.554229_pt1 | contig 26838 bp, 21 predicted proteins | sample MGYA00242737_ERZ504531 | MGnify/ENA primary metagenome ERZ504531 (study PRJEB26092, sample SAMD00036244) | human gut metagenome | host: Homo sapiens | study: EMG produced TPA metagenomics assembly of... | reverse complement strand
ACTCAAAGGGGGAAAGGAGGGAAAAGAGGGGGAAAAGCTTATTTTTTTATAACTTTCTCAATTCTACTAATCCCAAAATCAGTAAAAAATTAGGTTTCAGAGGTTCCGCTTTCCCCTTTCCCCCCTTCTCTCTCTTGAGGACGGGAAAGAAGATAAAAAAATAACAACTGCAATAAGGCTGGATTTTATATTTACTCTGACCATTATCTTTGACTGATTTATTTTATCTTGAAATAAAGAGAATGAAAGAATATTTATGAAAAAAAACTTATATTTGGAGCACAATAGATAATTCACTATCACATACTTATAATATAACTCCAATATGACAAAGAAAACATTTTCGGTTATTCGAATAGAGAAGGGATTAGGCAAGCAGAGATCGGCTTTTATAATTGATTATGAAGGACGTGAGGCTAAAGTTACAATGTTTAATTTTCAAAAAGAGAATTCTGATGTCCGGCAAATTCACTGCAATATTGAAAATGGACGGATAACACAAGATTTACAAACCATAACTGACACATTCTATAATGATTCGGATAAGACATATCTTTTTAAGGTTAAGCAAAAATGGGATAATCTAAAATATTATGAACTTGAAGATCTTAGATTTAGTGAAGAGGTGTATCGTCTCAAGCTACCTTTTTCAGATTCAAATGAAAAGTTGGAAAAGGGACAATATATCGAATGTAAAATAAAAGAATTTCATAGTGAAAAACCATACTTTATATTAACAGATGCAGATCCCAGCCTAATGGATTTCTTGCCGCTGGATTCTATTTTTAACATCACAGACAATACTGATTTTGAACCGTGGATTTATTCTGTCCTAAAAGAAGAGTTTATGTCTGAGATTTATAAGTTATATAATGAACGGCATGGAAGATGGCTTTGCCTGTTTGCGAAGGAGATGGGACATGTCATTTATACTCTTCTGTTATCAAATCTAATAAACAAGAAAAAGATGCTGTCCATTCTCTGCAACGGCTGGATCACTACGATTGAGCATTCATCGTTCATTAATAACATGTCGGAAAAAGAACGTTCAACATACAATATGGATTTCAGTTCTTCTATTGAAGTTTGTGAAGATTTCTTGGATGCTCTCTCTGCCTTACAAAGGAATGAAAACATATCAAATATCATAACTTCTCTTAATCCTCAATATTATCAATATAGAATAGGCCGAAAATTGCGATTTATAGCTTGTGCTTTTGCCATGGACAGGGAACAATTAAAAAAGGAAATGCCATCCCTGTTTGTAATCTTTAAAAGTATGGGGGAAAGAAATTGTTGCACTGATGATATATATATGCCACTGGTTGTCATACTAAAAATGTACACGACCATGATCATTCAAGATACAATAAACGTTTTATCAGTTCCAAGTACAGAAACAATCAACATAAAAAACGGTATATTATCCTTGTGCTATCTTGTGAGAATTTTATACAATCGAAATGACGGACAAAGTTGCGTATATGTAAGTAAAATATTTTTGCTGCTCTCTTTATACATGGCAGGAGAAAATGAAAAGCTTACATTACTTAAAAATGCATATAATAGTCTATTGTCAGATTACAACCCTCTTCTGAGATATAAATGGGAAGAGTTTGAAAATATAGTCAAGTCCCAACTTTATCTGTTTTGTCAGGAGATTCCTACAAATCCAAGTTCGGAATTGGCTTATAACCATAACAATGCGACTGTGAAATTTTCAGAAGAAGGTTTGGTTCTGGCACCTCAATATTATAATGGAGATTACACAAAGTTTATAATTGCTAAAGCATTGTCGGTGAGACTTAGCGGTGAAAGAAGTCTGTCCCATTTCAATGAAGATTTTTTAGAAGTGCAAAATGCTTGGAGGGATGTAATAACAACCATATTTACTCCGATAGCCAATAAAAAAGAGAAAAGCATAAGACATCTACAGGAGGGAGATGAAGTTGAAATATATGTAACTGACATAATTGACGAACGGACAGCAAAGTGCAAAGTGTTGGATTATGATGAGATAGAAGGAACATATCCCTAAAAAAACTGCTATTCTATGAGAAGCCGGAGCTTTGTATTACTGACTTTTGGGGCAAAGACGGTAGCCCGTTATTGTTTTTGGCTGAATACCATATTGAAAATGATTATATTACATTTGATGCGGACAAATATAAAAATGATTTTCTTAGGGAGGAAATTCAGATAAACGATGAAATCCTTTGTCTGGTTATCAGTAAAAATAAAAATGGATTATATGTTTGTGCCACCTATAACGGATTCTTTATTTTAGTCAATTCCAGAGGAGAAGATCTTCAACGGTTTGAATACATTACGGTAACTGTCGTGCAGTCCGTCAAAGACTCCATATATGCAGATTTTGAAGATTTTTCCAATGAAACTTTTAGGCCTCAAGAAGCATATTCCCGATATCTGAAATCGCTCAACAGATATGAATACGGGGATGAAGCCACATGGAAGGAAAGAAAAGAGGAACGGACACAGGAAGATTTACAAATTGCTCCAAAGAATATAGCATCCAGAGAACTGCTTCTTGCCATGACAGATGTTCTATCCAGGCTGTCCATATTGGAGAAAGACCTCAAAATTAGATATGGCAATTTATGCATTTGCCAAATACTGACCCGAATTGCTGGAGACTGCGAAACGGAAGAATTCTGTTCGATACGTTTGAAGTATATTCAATTGCTCCACAGCTTTTCCTTGAATAATAAACTGACTGAATCTGATCTTTTGGATTTTCAGTCGGCGTCGGAAAACAGGAAAGACAGAACTGAAATAAAAGAAAGGATGAATGTGCTTTTCATTTTAAGCCGACTGGGGATATGGCGAAAAAGAAATGAACCGGATGCTGACTTGATTAATATGTTGACCGCCGACTGTTCCGTGCTGGAAAAGGAGTTGTCTAAACTGGTATTGTCAAGTTGCCTGCTGTCTAAATACAACAACAGTATGTTGCAGGAAAGGATCCTGGATGAGATAGGATATTTGCTTAACATCAACATTGTGAAACATAAAGTCTTTCATATCGGCGAAGAAAACCAGATACAGGAATTCAAGACTTCCATTGTGTTTCCTCCTGATAATAGAGGTAATGAAGATATTGAGCAACAGTCAGACAATATCATTCGTAGCATACTTTCAATGATGAATGCTAAAGGGGGAATGCTTTATGTAGGGGTGAACGATGATGGAAATGTAGTGGGTATTCACAATGATTTGGTATATTTCTCAGAAAACTCGCTATATGGAGAATCTAAATCCAGAGATAATTTTCTTAATCATTTCAGTTGTTTGCTAGCTGACCGACTGGGAGCAATAAATGCAGCTAAATTCAATTACTATTTCAGAGACATTGAGGATTATACTATTTTTCAAGTGGAAATACCAATAATTCATAATAGCAATATAAACTCCATCAGAGTAGGAAATACCATACAAAAGATAAATTCTGAAAAACAATAAAACTAGGCAAGTTGAAGAGAGAGAAGCTGAGAAGGCAACTCCCTCTTCGTCTATGTATCTGCTACATTTCCATAGATCGTATTAAGAGGTTGTTACAAAAAGCTCACAGTCACTATTCATTCTAATTGTTATCGCTCTTCCTTTGGCTATCTTTTTAAATTCTGAATTGGCATCCAGTACCTTTTTTAAGTCACGAGCTACGGCTGAACCTTTTTTGACAGGAATTACAGCGTCAGAAATATCTAGTCTGAAAGCATATCCGGAACTTTTTCTATTACCTACGTTTTTGAAAATAGCAGAACCAATTTTTTTTGAATCTTGTCCTTTCCTAATAGCTGCAAGAATAAAAGGTTGCATTTGTTTCCATATCTCAAGATATAGTCCAATTCCATTGACTTCTTGGAACTTATTGTTTATGTTTGTTATAGGTATGGGGCTGAAAGCTAAGCGTACTTCAGCATTTCTTAGTAGGCTTAATTTTTGTCTGAACTCTTTGTTTACAACATTATGATTTTTGTCTAAATTTAAGGGAGGATTGTATTTCTGAATCAGCTTTTCTTCTAAACTTTTATAATTTTCATTTGGATAATAGAATACTAAAAGATTGTGTTTCATCCATATTGTTAATTGATTCTCATCTTCTTGGTTGAATTTCGTTTTTTTATTTTTGTCAAAGTTTCTATCCCTTGGAATCAGTTCATAGCCAAATAAGCAACCTAAGCTTTTCCTCAATGTAGAGCTACCTGCATTGCCATTAAAATGTTTTTTTACATCCCGATCTTGCAAACTGCTTCCTGCCAATCCTGTATAAATTACATCCATTCCCTGAAATGTATGGAAAGTAACGTCTATTCCTATATTGGGCAAATTGGAATCTTCACGTAAGGTTATGATATAATTGCCAGGCAAATTCGGAACAGTTTCTATATTGTCTTTTAATGGATTAAATAAAGTAAATGCAATGTTATTCATAGTACATATTCTATTTTTCGTAAAGATATGGAAAAGGATAGAAAATTGCAAATTTAATCAAGCAAATATAAATACTTTTCTTTCCCTACCTCAAAGGGGGAAAAGAGAGGAAATGGGGGTAGAAATGCCTATTTTACTATAACTTTTTCAATTTCATCTATTCAGAAATTAGTAAAAAAATAGGTTTTAGAGGTTCCCCCTTTCCCCTTTCCCCTTCTCTCTCTTGAGGGTGGGAAGAAAGGAATAATCTGATGGGTGAATGATACTGATACCTTAGTAATTCTATAATCAGTAAAAATATATCAGGCAAAGCATTGTTTATGTTACATATACCATTATATTTGCATCCATTGCCAACCAACTTTGAAGGACTTATGAAACCCGATTTTTCCGATTATATTATTGCCGTATTGTTTGAACTGAATGATGGACTGCCGCATTCAATGGATTGGTGTGTCGATAGAATCCTTGATAAATGTAGTATTGAGTATGAGATTCCATTGGTGGGGCATTATTTGAAAAAAGAGGATGTCTATTACACTTCCGTCAAGACCACAATCGTCATGCTTGAAGCCAATGGTATCGTTAAGATTGACAACGACCATAACGCAATGCTTACCAGAAAAGGCAAGAGATATATTGAAATGAACGAACTGGAAATCATGGAGAGATGGAAAGAACTTCATGATCGGAAAGTACTGGAAGATAAACGGAAAAAAGAGGACGCTTTTGGTTAGTCTATTTGATATTTGCTTTCCAACTTGGGGATTATTACTTTTACGCTATAGTCAAATATGGAGAAAAATGGAAAAATATGAATTCAGAACCGTTACCCTTGGTGGTTATGGCTTATGGTCGGGATTACGGTGTCAGGTTCGTTTATACTCCTGATGATGAAAGAAAGGTATGATTTGGTCGTTACATGTGGCATTATATGGATACCTTATCTTGCCATTCTTTTAATAAGCCATTCACGTACCTACACCGTCACTCCTGAAAGTTTTACAGTGACAACAAAACTCTTGAAACCCAGATCCATCCCTTTACTGAATATAATAGGGTTGGAAAAGACATATATTAGAAACAACCGGCCCAAATCTCTTGTCATCCGTTACCGTACCAAGGATATGTATCGTAGTTTTCTGGCGATAAACAGGAATGAAGTGGATATAGAGGGTGTATTGGAAGCTGTCTTGGCCTTTAACCATCTATACCGGTCCGTTAATCAGGATGAGTGATTCCGGAATAAAGCAAACAAAAGACTTTAGCATCTTCTTCCACAGTATTCTCCCCTTACACCGAACAGTCTGACTTGCATTCACAATCCTTGCAGGTCCACTTTTCACAGCAGCATTCCATAGGAATATAAATCAAAGTTTTTATCTGTTGTGTTAAAAATGAGTTTACTGTATTGTTATGAACATTTGTCCATTATCTTTGTGGCTGAAAACAATAAATATTTAATGTCACCACGTCCCAAAAATATCCGTAGAGTCAATAATATACCTTCTGTTGCAGGTTTTAAACCGATAGCTTCAAACACTTGTCGCAAGGATACCATATTCTTGCATCTTGAGGAGTATGAAGCGATACGGCTATGTGATTATGAGATGAAGACCCAACTGGAGGCTTCTGTTTCAATGAGGGTATCACGTCCTACTCTTAGCCGAATATATACCAGCGCAAGGCAGAAGATTGCCAGAGCATTGGTTCGTGGTATTGCTATAATGATAGAAGGTGGAGTAGCGTACACTGATAGTGAATGGTTCTGTTGCGGAATATGCGGTTTTGTATTCAATAATATCAATCCTGCATTTAAAAAACGTAAAATGAAATGTCCAGTATGTCACTCCAACGATATAAGCATTAGTAATATTAACATTAATGAGAATGAGATTATGATGAAAATTGCAATTCCAACCAGAGAAAATGCAGTTGACAACCATTTCGGTCACTGTGAGTATTACACAATCTTGACAGTAGGGCAAGATAACCAAATTCTGAGTAGCGAGACTATTCCTTCTCCACAAGGATGCGGATGTAAATCCAATATTGCAGGAGAATTAGAAAACATGGGAGTCAGCGTCATGTTGGCAGGAAATATGGGGCAAGGTGCTTTGAATGTACTTACAGCCCATCATATTAAAGTAATAAGAGGTTGTTCCGGTAATATTTTGGATATTGCCACTGACTATTTAAACGGGAAGCTTACAGATTCGGGAGTGGCTGCTCATCCCATGAACACCACCATGAATGCCATGGACACAATCATAAAGAATGATGTTTAGGAGGAACAAGATGCTACTTAACATTATCATAGACTTTGTTATGTTGATAGCAATGGCATTGGTAAGTATAAGTGGCTTCATATTGGAAATAGTCATTCCTTCTCGCCATGCTGTCAAATTTCAAGGTGCTACCCCATGGAGTTCACAATTGTTGGGCTTTGGAAGGCATGATTGGGGCAATATTCATTTGTGGCAGGAATTGTGTTGGTCATTCTGCTTGCCATTCATATTTTGTTACACATAAACATGGTATCGGCTTTTGTCAAAAAGAAATGCCCGAACCATATACTACGAGTATTGCTTTATATTTTATTTTTAATGCTATTGATAATGACAATAATGCCCTGGCTTTATTTATGCTATTAGTAACGACAAGCCAATCTGTTACTTTATATATTAGAGATAGATTGGCTTGTCTATTTATAAAGACCGCTGTTATTTCTCCGGCTGATTTTTGGGTAGTACAAACTAAAATTGAGGTATATAGAACTGCCTTGTTCCTAATTTGTTCTGCCTGCAAAGCACAAACAAGGTCGGGGATAACTGTAAGGATTCTTCTATGTATAAAATGATATTTTTCTAATTTTACCGTCTCTGAAAGCATTGTTTTCCTTATATTTGAAGAAATAATACTCACTATAAGAGCGTTACATTGAACAAAAAATACTATCTTTGCGGTGTCTGATCGGAGAAATGGTCGGATGTATAGAAAGCGTTTTTTGCTTTATCCTAAGATCAAAGTCTGGAAAATTTTGAAACTTGGAAGGATAGGGACAATGTAACGCTCATTCTGTTTGCATGTATGTGGTATAGCCAATGCTGTATCATTCTGCATAGCTAATGGCGTGAGTATTGTTTCTTCATATTCATTTCCAAGTAGGTATTTCCAGACACCGGATCTTGATGAATAGCAGGACAAGTTCTCACGCCTTTCTTGTATAGTTAAATCTAATGCTGACTTCGGAGGACTTATAGGCGTATGGGTATATTATACAATGGAAACAACGGAACTATGGAACAAAACATTAAAAGCAGCAGTCGCCTTACCAGTTGTAAAAGTTGATCGTATAGAATTTATTCAAAAAGAGTTAGCTCCTTATTGCACTTCAGAGCAAATAGCATTAGCCATTAGTGACTCTCCGACAAAGGTCCTGACTAAAATTCAACTGAATAAGATTGCAAATGGTTGTATAAATTGGCATACAACGTTGGTCTGCTCTGCTTCTGCCTTGTCTGGTTTGCCGGGTGGATGGTTTTTAGCAGCAGCAATTCCGGCAGATATAGCACAGTTCTATGCCCATATCTTTGCTTTAACTCAGAAATTACTTTATCTATATGGCTGGCCTGATTTACAAGATGAAAAAGGCAAATTAAACGATGAAACAGCGAACATCCTTACTTTATTTGTAGGTGCTATGATGGGATCTCGTGAGGCTGTTCAAGCTATAAATGCAATAACTAAAGCATTAGCAGAACAAGTTGTAAAAAGACTCCCTAAAATAGCATTAACCCAATTTGCTTTTTATAATGTAGCGAAGCAAGTAGGAAAATGGATTGGCATAAAACTGACAAAAGATAGTTTTGCAAAAGGTGCTGGAAAAGTCATTCCATTAATCGGTGCACCTATTTCTGCTGCATTGACTTATTGGACTTTTAAGCCTATGGCTAGTAAATTGAAAAAACAATTGGATAGTAATCTGGAATAATAACCCCTATAGTAATTGACCTTATGAAAAAAAGAATCTATTATTTGTTTCCATTGTTCATACTACTGCTTTTTGTAGTATGTTCTTGTAAGGATGATAATAACGATCCTACACCTCCCGAACCTTCTTCAGAAATCACAATATCAAGTTCGGAGAATCTGAAACCAGTTCTATCGCAAAAAGGTGGCACGGCAAGTATTTCATTTATTACTACTGCTGATTGGACTGCATCTTTAGTCAATACCCGTGCCGAAGTTGGATTACTGTTGCTCCTTCTTCCGGCAGTAAAGGTAATAATGAAATAACTATAACCACGACAGCCAATGAAACATATGATGAACGCAATGCAACAGTCGTATTGAAATGTGGTTCGGCTTCTAAAAACATTGTCGTAACCCAGAAACAGAAAGACGCTTTAACTGTAACCTCTTCCAAATATGAAGTGGATAGTAAGGGAGGAAATATCAGTGTAGAGGTAAAAGCTAATATCAATTTTGAAGTTGAAGTAAAATCTGATTGGATAAAACAACAAACCGAAAAGACACGTGCTCTTACTACAAGTAATCTGAATTTCACCATAGAACCTAATGAAACAGGAGATAAGCGAGAAGGTGAAATTATAATCAAGAGTGGAGAGCTATCGGAAACGGTCAAGGTTTATCAGGGGTTCGAGAATTTCATAACGCTGACAAAAAAGGACTTTACTATTCCAGAAGAAGGTGGAAATGTGGATATTGAAATAAAAAGTACATTTAATTATGAGGTTAAAATGCTCCCCGATGTAGTAGATTGGATTACAGAGGTTCAAAGCCGTGCGGTTTCTACCCATACACACCATTATACTGTATCTCCTAATGATACCTATGATTCTAGGGAAGTAAAGATTGTATTCTATGATCCTAAAGATAAGAATGTGGCTGATACTGTAACCATCAGCCAATTACAGAAAGATGCTATAGTATTGGCACAGAATGAATATATAATGGAAGTAGAAGGAGGAGAACTGGACTTTACGGTGAGTGCCAATGTCGAGTTTAAGGTTTCCGTATCCTCAGACTGGATTGCACAGATCACTACCCGTGGATTGATTGACAAGCGATTGAAATTTGTCGTGAAAGAAAATACAAGTGATGAGAACCGTGAAGCTGTGATTACAATTTCCAATGATAAGTTGGAGCAGCATATCAAAGTGATACAAAAAGGGAAAAATGTATTCAGTATAAAACAGAAGGAATATACCGTCTCTGCTGTGGGTGAACAGATACAAGTGGAAGTGACAGCCACCGGAAGATACTCCATCCAAATGCCAGAGGTAGATTGGATTACGGAAGTTACTACAAAAGCAACTGTTGCCAATACTCATGTCTTTACCATCACAGCTAATGAAGGATATGATGAACGTTCAGCTGAGATAACCTTCATTGACGGAGAAAGCGGATTGGCTGAAACGGTAAAAGTGATCCAGAAGCAACAGGATGCTATTTTTATAGGGCAAGATGAATATACTCTCGGATGTGAAGGAGGAACTATAGAAATCAAGGCAGATGCAAATGTAGAATATACAGTTACCACTTCTGAGAATTGGATTGAACAGATTACTACCCGTGCTTTATCAACCGGAATTTTACGGTTTACAATTTTAGCAAATGACAGTGAAAGTCAAAGAACAGGAAGTGTAACTTTGACTGGTGGTGACATAACTAAGATTATTGTTATAAGACAAGCAGGAAAAGATAATACAAGTGGTGGTATTGACGATATGCCTACTCAACCATGGTAAACTTTATAAATGAAAAGAGATTATGGACAAGATGAAATATATAATTCAGATATTGGTCGCTATAACTTTATTGGGCTGTACCGATGAAGAGATATTCAAAAGTAAAGGCGATATAGAAGTTACAGCAGGATTTGCAAAAACACGTACCACTTTTGTAGAGGATGACGGAATAACACATGTTACTTGGAATACGGGAGATGCTATCGGATTATTTACGAAGGAACAGAATAACCTTCAATATACAGCTTTGAATGATGGTGATGAAACAAAGTTTGGTACTTTAGGAGAAAAAATAACAGCTACAGAAGGAGAAAAGGTGTATGCTTATTATCCTTGGATAGGAGGTTCTGAAAATCCGCAAAAAATGAAATTGCCTGACATACAGTTCCAAAGCTATAATAATAACAGGTTTGATTTCATATATGCTTCGAGTTCTGTAAATGACAGAAAAGTGTCATTACAATTTAAGCATCTCTTTGCTTTCATTAAAATTACTCTTCCTGTCGATATTCTTTCTGTAGAAGGAGATAATAGATTGGGATTTTATGTAAGCTCGTCAGAAAATATTGCTTTTCAGGATCTCTATAATGAAGGAAAGGTCTATTTCGACATGGAAAAAGAGGAAATTGTTGCAGAACAATTGTCTCAAAATTTGCGATATCATATTTCTAATGGTCCATTGGAGGGTCAACAAGAGATTACATGTTACATTGCCATCCTTCCACAAACGGAGGATGCTGACTGATAGTATCCAAACAGAACGGAGACCCCTTGTTAGTAAAGAATGTACCAACAGGAGGTTTCAAAGCGGGTAACGTATATACGTTATATTTGAATGGGGATGAAGTTGAAAATATGAAAGCAAGAGAACGGGAAGCTTTGGTTGCACTCTATAAAGCTACTAATGGGGATAATTGGACAAATAATACAAACTGGTGTAGTGATAAACCGATTCATGAGTGGTATGGAGTCGGAGTAGATTCGTATGAGCTTGAAAGAGTTAATAGGCTTTTTCTATCAAATAATAATTTATCTGGTGTGATTCCGGAAGAAATTGGAAACTTAGAAGGTTTGAAAGAACTCTATTTTGATGGAAATAATTTAAAAGGTTCCATACCAGAAAGCATTGGAAATCTAAAAGGACTTAAAAAATTATGGCTAGGTGGCAATGCTTTGATTGGTTCTATTCCTGAGAATCTTGGGAATCTTATAAATTTAGAAATACTGGAGTTAGGTGGTAACAATTTGACTGGCTCTATTCCGAGAAGTATTGATGCTTTAAAAAAGGCTAAGATTATATTATTGGCACATAACCAATTAGAAGGTTCCATACCTGAGTGCTTTGCAAATTTATCAAATTTGGTTGACTTAGATTTATATGGTAATTGTCTTAGCGGTATTGTTCCCGAAAAACTATTGCAACATCCCAATTGGAAAAAATGGGATCCAGAACTTGACATCTTATCCCAACGCCCCGGCTATATTTTGCAAATAGAAAACCTTTATGCTTCTACAGACTTTTCAAAAGACGGAGAAGTGGTTGCATTACAAACTCATTCAAAAGGTAATGGTATAACTATAGTGATGATGGGTGACCAGTTCGTAGATACAGATATGGAGAATGACGGTTTATACGAAACAAAAATGAAAGAAACGATGGAGCATTATTTCTCCATAGAACCATTCAAATCATTACGGGAATTATTTGATGTAATAATGATTAAGGCTGTATCCAAAAATAATATGATGACTGGAGAAACTGCTTTTTCATCAAAAGTTACCTCAAATTTTGAAATAGATAAAGATAAATGCATGGAATATGCCAAAAAAGCAATAAGAAGAGATAATTTGGATAATGTACAAGTCATAATGGTACAAAACTGTTACGTGCCTATAGCCAATACTTTCTTGTATCAAAATGGATTCTCCATTGCCAATTGTCCTTTTGGTACAGGTAACACAGATTCAAATAATTTAGCTCATCCTAATAGTGCTCGTAGTCTAACACTCCATGAAGCAGGTGGACATGGTTTTGGTTATTTACTTGATGAATATTTGCAAAGTGGAGCCGTGTCGGGAACTCCTTCGGAAGAATTCATTATATCATTTAATCAAGATTATATTAATTATGGTTATTATGCCAATGTGGATTTTGTTAGTGATCCAGAAAAAGTTAGATGGGCACATTTTATAAAGGATCGCCGTTATCTGTATGAGGAAATTGGACTTTTTGAAGGAGCATATATTTATAAAAAAGGAATTTATCGTCCGACCAATAGTAGCATAATGAATAGTGGTGGTAATCGAAGTAATTTATTCAATGCTCCAAGCCGTGAAGCAATCTATAAACGTGCCATGAAATTAGCTTATGGTGATTCTTGGACTTATGATTATGAAGAGTTTGTTAAGTTTGATGAACCTGGACGTTCTGAATGGATAAATGCTAATACAAGGTCAGCGAATGAAGAAATGATGAAAAATTACAAACATATTCCACCTAAAATCTTTAATTATCCGGCAGTAGTAAAATAACAACTGAGATAAATATACAAGTTTAGTAATTGAATAATCATAACGTTAAATTATATGAGAAATAATATTTATAATCTTTTGTCACTATTTATACTACTATCTTCAGTAGTATGCTCTTGTAAGGATGATGAAGAACCAATAACTTTATCAGAACTAACATTCCCAAGTACAGAAAACTTAAATCCTATTCTCCCTAAAGAAGGCGGAGAAGCCAGTATTTCATTCACGGCCCTGTCAAAATGGGCGGTGGATATAATCAAGACAGAAACTAAGTCTACCGAAGAGGAGGAAGAAGAATGGATTATAGTAACGCCCGAACAAGGAGGGGCGGGGGAAGCAATTATAACAATAAAAATTCCAACCCCGAATGATACTTATACTGAGAGGAGTGCAACTATTAATCTGGTCTGTGGAGAAACAATCAAGAAAATAAATGTCATACAAAAAGGACGCTCGGAGAAAGATGATCTCGAAGAAGCCTTAAAATTAGAACGCAAAGCCTTGGTTGATCTCTATAAGATGACAAATGGTGATGGTTGGAAAAATAATTCAGGATGGTGCTCAGAGAAACCTGTATCCTCTTGGTATGGTGTTAGTACAGATGGTCAGGGAAGAGTCACCAGAATCAGCATGGATAGAAATAACTTAATTGGACGTTTTCCTGAGAGTATCGGAAATCTTAAGGAGCTTAGATACCTTAGACTTCATAATAATTACTTATATGGAGAACTCCCTGAGGGTTTTTATGATCTAACAAAGCTTGAGTATTTTCAAGTCAGTAATACTAATTTTGGTTCTGAGGGAGGTACGATTGTTATAGACCCTAATAATCCGGAAGCACCAACACTCGGAAGGAATCAGTTATCAGGGAGGATATCAGAGAAAATAGGAAATCTTAAGAACCTATATGAATTCGGTGCTTGCCAAAATTGTTTTACAGAGGAACTTCCGAAGGCAATTTGGACTCTGACTAAGTTACAGGCATTATTATTGACTCACAATCATAATAATGAAACCGATGAATGTTTATATGGTGAAATTCCGGAGGATATTGGAAACTTAAAAAAGCTAAGACAACTTTGGCTGGATGGAAACAATTTCTCAGGTAAACTTCCAGAAGCAATAACGACCCTTGAAAGCCTGGAGGAATTAATAATAGGTTATAATTCTTTTACAGGAGAATTACCGAAAGAAATCGGAAATCTGAAAAGACTGAGACAGTTTACTTGTGGATATAATCTATTTACAGGTGAACTTCCTGAGAGTTTTTATAATTTAACTAACCTGGATTGTATAGATATTCGTGGAGTTGCTCGAGGTGGAACTGCTGTTGTTTGGGCTGACGGAGTTCATAAAGTAGTAAACTCTAATCAGTTTACTGGAGAAATTTCAGATAAAATTAAACATCTTAAGAAGCTTGATAGTTTTTCGATTAGTGGGAATAAATTTCTTGGTAAACTTCCAGAGGGTATATATGAATTACCGAAGTTACGTGTTATTGATGTAAGTGATAATAATATTAGTGGAACTTTATCAGAAAAATTAGGAAACTTAAAGACATTAGAGAATTTTCAGGCTAGTGCTTGTTCATTAAGTGGTAAAATACCCGAAAGTATTCGAGAACTTAAAGAACTCCAAAACTTCATTATAGAGTTTAACAGCTTAGAGGGAGAATTACCTATAGGAATTACAGAATTACCTAAAATTACATCCATCTGGCTACAAGGGAATAACTTGACGGGAAACTTACCTGCTGGACTCAAAGAATGTGGCTTGGTTATTTTTGGGAATCGACTTAGTGGCATAATACCGAATGACATAGCTAGTTGGGAACGTTGGAAAACTTGTAATATAAATTCAGATGTTTTACAACAACAAGAAGGGTATGGGTTAAGCCTTAAAAATGACGGAACACAACATGTTTTTAAGAAAATCCGTGGTAACGTGAATATAGCTCCAAGAGTTTATCAAGTCGGAAATCAAAAAGTTATAGAAACAGAACAGGGAAGAATTAATATCCCACTTATACCTCAATAACAGCAATAGAATAATAATAAACCTTCAATACAGATAACGCACTAGGACATAAATCTTGGTGCGTTATTTTTTGTCCTTATTCCCAAATCGCTAAAATGCTATTCTCACCAGCTCAAATCCTTACTCCTGAAATATAAATCGCATTTATGTTTATCGATTTTATAAGTAGGATATTAGGAGCTGAAAAAGTTTCTGTTTCTAATCGCTTGGAAAATAATGCTGAGCCAAGTGTTATCATAAAAAAAGACAGCACCAAACCGATCCCTGAAAAATACCAAAGAGACATAGAAGCGCTCCGACAGAAATATGGAGACGCTTTCAAAACCGGTCTCTGCATCAATCTTACACTTCAGGAGGCTTTATCAGTCATGCCGAGAGATCGTAAGAGAGTAGATTCTTATGCAGGACTAATATCTTATCTAAAAAAAGAACAGGGAATTACACTAACCATTAAATCACAAAAAACTAAACTATGAAGAATTATTTTATAGCAAACGGTGAAATACTCAATACAGATATGAGTATTGAAGAGATTGAAGCACAAGTACAGGCAACATTAGATGAGAACACCTCTGGAATGGCACAATTCAGAATCAAGGAAATCAGCGAGAAGGAGATTAGAATGTTCTTTGTCAGGGATTTCGACTATAACCCGACAAACCGATTATCTACGATTCGGATATGGCTTGATAACCGGAGTGGGAATAGGAGCCTTCCAACTTCAGACTGTTGGTGGATACCCAATGATACATCCGCTAAAATTTGCCGGGAAGAATTTTTACACGGATATTACAAGCTTTATCAGATTCTATAAATTCCAACTGTTTGAAGAGATAGGGCAGACAGTGGAACACATCGGCTTAAGATGCTATTCGGATCGCATCTTAATGCAGATAATATTTTAGCTCATACTCCTATGAAATATATGGGAAGTAAAAGGCGCATCTGGAAATATATTGCGCCTATCATATTGAAAAACAGAGAAGAAAAACAATACTATGTAGAACCTTTCTGTGGTGGCTATAATAGTATCTGTCAAGTAGATGGTTTAAGAATAGCTGCCGACATCAATCCTTATCTGATAGCCATGTGGAAAGATTTATTGCATGGAGAAAAATACCCGGAAACAATAAGCAAAGAAGATTATGAAAAGGCAAAAACGGCTTATAAGACCAATGACAGCACGACTTATTCTATGGGAGAACTTGGCTGGACTGGTTTTATGGCTTCTTACAATGGAATCTTTTATCATTCTTATTCTGGAGTGAGCGCATCGGATGGCAAGGATTATGTTCAAGCTAGCATAGCCAACATTTACAAGCAAATTGATTCCATGAAAGGATGTGAGTTGATATGTTGTTCCTATGAAAATCTTGAAATCCCAGACAATTCTATAATCTACTGTGATCCTCCTATCGAGGGACGGAAGGTTACGGTTTAGCATTTGATTACCCGAAGTTTTATGAATGGTGTTTTCTTAAAAAGTCGGAAGGCACCGGATCTTTATTTCCGAGTATTCCATGCCATCCGATTTCACGTGTATTTGGGCTATGGAAGTAGCAAATTCTTTAGATAGGTATTCAGAGAAAAGAGGGAGAAGAATGGAAAAATTATATACAATTAATTAATAAATAGTATGAAACAGAAAAATAATAAAGTTGCCAAATCCCCTTTGGCAAAGAAGATTTTTGTCGTAGGTAAAGTTTACGACACCGCTATTTTAACAGAAAAAGAGATTGAAACATCCGTGCAATCTGACATTGATGCTTGGATTGGAAGAGATAAAGTGATATTCAATATTGGAATTACTGAAAATCGAATAAACCTCATATTCAGGAGAAATGTAGATTATGGAATGGCTAAATATGATACTGAGATTTTGGATGCAGATGCGTATATGGTTTGCGGCATCGACTCAAACAAATTCCGATTGCCGGTAATGTGGTATGAACCTCCTTTGGACTATCCTTATCATTTCGAGCAGTCCGTATTCAAGAAGTGTTATAAGGCAAGCGCATTAAAACTTGGAGCGGATAAGGTGAAATGGTCGAAACTGGAAATCGGAAACCATTCCTTGATACTGAGGTTGAAGTGACAATAGAAGATATTTTAAAAAGAGTCGTCGTGCATCATTGCATGGCGGCTCTTTTTTATCCTCAAAAATGACGTTTTAGAAGACCCTAAAATCCTTACCATTGTGAAAATAACCAATTTATTAATTTAAAAAATTGAATAATGAAAATAACATTAACAGAAAAGATTAATTGGACAAAGTACAATTTGGCTTATCTAAAACTAGGAGATATTATAGAGATGATTCGTACAGGAAATATGCAATTACATGACAATGAGTTTGATAGCTATACATTGAAGCAAGCAATAGAGCATATCAGAAGTGTAGCTCCGAGTGATAGGCAGAAATGGAAAGCCAGACTCCTGCCCGCTGTTGCCTATAACGGTACATTCAGGGAACTTAACAGTGCAGGGCTGATTGAATACTCGCATGTGACAGCATTGGATTTTGACCATATAGCAACGCCATACGATATGTATAGCTTGGAAAACAGACTGAAAATAACACCATGCGTTCTAAGTGTTTTCATTACACCCAGTGGAAATGGACTGAAGGCTCTGGTTTTGCATGACAATACAGATCCGACCAAACATGGGGATTTATACGATCAGTTACTAAACAAGTTCTATGTGGCTAACAGAAATGATGCAAGTTGTAAAGACCTTGCACGCAGAAATTACCTGAGTTACGATCCTTATATTTGGGTTAACCCTTCTCCTGAACCATTCCATTATGTTCCCACCATAAAGCCACAGATACAGATACCACAATCATCCGGGACAAGAACAGTGTCGGACAAAAGCATCATCAGCATTATGAACTCCCACTGGAAGAAGAACTATCCGGAGTATTGGAAAAAAGGCAATAGGGGAAACAGCATCTTTATGTTAGCTTGCTGGATGTGCAAATGGGGTGTTGACGAAGGATTGGCTACTGAGTATTTCATTGATGGCTGGGAAGATGACACAATGGATGAAAAGGAAATCAGAAGCCATGTAGCAATGCCTATAAGACCGAAGAAAAGAACTTTGGAACATTGATATTTACAATACACTGACATTAGTGTCCGGAGAAATTTTACCACAGCGTTAACTGCTGCTCGACCTCTCCCTCCGGAACATTTATAGAGAGGTCAGTATTGTTAAACAAATCTCGGATATCCGTTCTTTTGAAGATGACTTGTCCGATTGAATTAGAGATAGAATGAAGGCTTGGTTCCAACATATAATGCTTCTTCGCAATAATCAACAGAAGGTAGTCACAGATGGCTATCCATATCTGTGTGAATACGGCATTCTTGGTGGTTCCATAAAAAGTCTTGATATGCAGATGTTGTTTTATCCATTTAAAGAACAACTCAATCTGCCATCTTTCCCTATAAAGTTCAGCGATAGTCAAAGCATCAAGAGTGAAGTTATTGGTAAGGAATCGGTAGACATTTCCTGTGCTAAAGTCCTCATAGACAACAAGTCTAAGTGTATCTGGATACTTTTTGACTGTCAATGGTTTAGTCAACTTAATGCTTTCATCAGAGATAAGTCCAGCATTGTTATCAACCTCCCTTGTTTCAGTGACTTCGTAAACCATATTGTCCTTTGCGCGGGTTACAAAGAATGCGTGATTAAGATGAAAATGCTTGTACAGAGCATCAAACTTAACATACCCTTTGTCCATCAGGTAATAGGCATTAGGTTCAACCGGAACCTTGTCCATCACCACAGAGTCATGCACCAAGCCATGTGTCAAATGGACGAATGTGGGAATAGAACCTTTGAGGTCTATCAAGGTGTGCATCTTGAACGCGCCCTTACCATGATGAAATGTAGCCCATGGACAAAGTTTAAGGCACAATTCAATCGTGCTGCTGTCAAAAGCATAGACCATTTCATCAAAATCAAACCTAAGTTTCTGTCCCTTATACAGTTCCTTCGCTTGATGTATCAAGGTTTGCGCAAAGTCTTGATAGATACGCCAATCCTTCTTCTCATTAGCTTCCGCCAGAGTGGACTTCGGTATAGCCTTCAGTCCAGATCTGTACAAATCGCTAGTGCAGAGGTTAAGAGTAGTCTCAATATCTCTCAAACCGGATCTATCTGTGACCTGAGCAAAGCTCATCACCATGAACTGGTCACGGCAATTGAACTTTATAGCGTGCCTGTCGCCCTTATACCGGTCAACGCACTTCTTAAACTCATATTCATTAACGAGAGACATAACCTGTGCAAATATTGTTTTTCCTTTGTTCATAGCTTGGTAGAGAGGTTGAAAAGACCTAACTACAAAACTACGAGTTCTAATCGAAAAATTTTATCAGCCTTGTAACTTATTAAAAATTAATCAATTAAATAGTAACGGAGAAATTTTCTCCGGACAGCAATGATACACTGATTTAATTAACCCTTAAAAAAACAATTATGGCACTGACAAAAAGCTGGGGTAACATGTATCCTTTTGTTACCCACACGTGGAATGCAATAAAAGGGATATGTTTTCATGACTGCCCCTATTGTTACATGAAAAAATTCGATGGTCTGCTTCCGGTACGGATTGACCCCAAGGAACTGAAAGTGAACCTGGGTAATGGTAATTTCATTTTCGTAGGCAGCGGAACAGACGCATGGGCTTTCGACATACCTTCGGACTGGATTACCTGTTTTTTGGATTATTGTAACCTGTTTAATAACAACTATCTTTTCCAATCCAAAGACCCTTCACGTTTTTTGAAGTTCATTAGTCATCCGGTAATGCAAAAATCGGTTTTGTGTACGACCATAGAAACCAATGTCTTTTATCCGAACATCGTAAGGAATGCTCCAAATACCCGAAAACGTGCCAAAGCCATGCAAAAACTGGCGAGCTTGGAATGAGAACCTATGTGACCTGTGAACCTCTGATAAAATTCGACTTACCCGAAATGGTTGAACTTATCAAGATGTGTTCTCCTGTGCAGGTCAATATCGGCAAAAACTCACGACAGGATATCACTCTTCCCGAACCGACAAAAAATGAAGTGCAGGGATTGATAACCGAACTTCAGAAATTTACCAAAGTGGTAGTCAAATCCAATGCCAAATGCTGGATTTGAGAATGTCTTGACTGACTGGAAAGATAAAGGAGATGCTGCATAAGCTCTCCTTTAAAATTTCATCAAAGCCAATAAAGAACCTATATGCCAAGATATTGAAAAATAAAACCTAATGAGTTAACCGGAGGCTGGTTTTAGAAGAACTATATCAAGGTTGTTAATCCACTCAAGCGGCGTTAGCCTACAACTGACGAAAGAAGAATAAAATATGATAATGGAATGCAACTTTTTCTGTCAGAATCGGTACTATTACTAAAAGAAAAAGATTTTATAGAGAAAAAAATATTGTTGCGTTCCGTTTACTCGCAAACGTGTAAAATGGCGATAGGAAAAGTTTCAAACCTTTATAGATGAAACAAATAATTAAATAGCTATGAATAATAACAATATTACAATTAGTATGCCTAAAGGTTGTAGGTATATGAGTGATTATGCCAATCTTTTAAATGGAATTTTGCCATTGGATAGAAAGTTTATCCTCAACAAGACTGTAACCGGTTGTGGTGGTACATCCCTGTTTCTCAACTCAGACTTTCCGGTAGTGGTAATTTCGCCACGACTTCAGGTGTTGAAAGAGAAGCACAGACAATACCCCGATAGTTTTCACTTTCATGTCCCATTGTGCAATAACAGAGGGCAAGCAATAATTCAAAAGATACAGGATCTTGATTCGTACTTGAATTATCATCATGGGAGCACACCATTTGCTCCCTTGTCAAAACCTGCCAAGACACTGGTTACACTGGATTCATCGGACAAGGTTCTCGATGTCCTCAGAAGAAATAATATGTTGGATTCATGCCTCTTTGTGGTTGATGAATTCCAATGTCTTATGGGTGATGCGACATTCAAGGGTAGTACAGATATGAATTTTCTCGCATCCCTTGACAATGAAGTGAAACGCATCTGTTACTTATCCGCTACCCCTATCCCTGACATCTATCTGAACTATATACCTCAATTCGCCAACATTCCTTACTATAAATTGGAATGGGATCCTGATGTGATTGTGGAGCCGACATTGAAGGAGAGGCAAATGAAGAACGGTGAGACTGCGGAGAAACTGTGTGGGGAACTGATACAACGTTACAGAAGGGACGGATATTTTGAAAGGAAAATAGTGAATGGAAATATTGTCTATTCCCGTGAAGCCTGCATATTTCTCAATGAGGTTAAGTCAATCATAAGAATAATCAGACAAAACAATCTGAAGCCGGATGAGGTGACTATCCTGTGTTCTGAAAGCCAGTCCTCAAAGCTGCCTAAAGGATTCACGATAGGCGGATTGGATACGGACAGGAACAATCCCAAAAACAAACCTTTCACTTTCTGCACGAAGTCATCTTTTGAAGGTGTGGATTTCTACTCGGACAATGCAAGTACCTATATCTTCATCAATGCAGGGAAGGAGTGGCAGACCCTTGACATCATGCTGGATATACCTCAGATTCTTGGCAGACAGAGGCTTGATACAAATCCATTCCGTCATGATGCTACGATATATTACAAGACCTACCCTACCACTGTGACGAAAGCAGAGTTTGAACAGAAGCAGAAGATGATGGAGCAGAATACGTACAAGATTCTTGACACTTTCAACAATGCCCCGGAGGAAGCCAAGACTTTATTGGTGCAACTCTATAGAGACAAGGCATTGGAGAAAAAATTTATGGATGATTATGTTGACCTTATACGGGAGAACGGGCAAACGACGATAGGTTACAATCATCTGGTAATGGCGGCAATGTGGAACAGGTGGTACCAGAGAAGTTACTATTATGATAACTCCTGCCAACTGTTGACGAGCATTCAGTCTGCGGTTGGGATGTGGAAGAAACCGGATGAGGTGAAACAGTTTGAGCAGTGGTTCTACAATGCAGCTGACAAGGACAGGCTTGCAGGATATGCGAATTTCAGAAACCAATATCCGCAATATGATTCACTACTCTTACAAAATCCGTTCATTGATTTCAGATTTCACGAGTGGTATGGAACTCTTGGTTATGATGCCTTGTCAAGTTTTGGTTTTCGTGAGGTTGATGTTGAGGGTGCCTATAATAATTTATGCGCACAGGCTCCGATAAGGGATGCTTGCAGACAGGAGTTCGTTTCCGGCATGCTTTATTCCAAACAGGAAGTAAAGGCCAAGTTACAGAAGATATACGACAACTTGGGACTTTCAGGTAAAACAGCCAAAGCAACAGAACTGGCACAATACCTTTCTGTTCGTGAAAGGCAAAAATTGAATGATGAAGGTAAACGGGTATTCTTTATCGAGATTCTGGAATAATAATGAGAAAGCAGTACACACCATTTTAGGGCGGTACTGTTTATTTGTTTTGATGTGTATTGGCTACTATGGACTGTGGCTTGTACATTTCTAATTAGGTAGGTAGGGAGGGGACAAATTGAATATACACCTATTATTTTTTATTATATTGCAAATCAATAAATTACAATTTATCCTAATCAGTTATTCCAAGGAATTTGTCCCCCCTGATTCTAACAGAATGTACCGATTTCTGCCAGTGTATCTTATCCTATTTATGTCAAAGTGTTCTTACGGGCACGCTGTATTCTTTTTTTTATCATACTCTTCTTTATTCCGTAGGATGCCTCAATTTCTGCGTATGTACATTCTTTAGCTTGCACCATATTATATAAGACCATAATTTCATCAAGGCAATATTCGGATTTTCGCCAGGAGTTTGCTTTACATCACAACTCTTTTGTTCTGTAGATGCTTCTCCTAAATCTTCTTTGCTTCCCTTACCTACGTAACGAAACTGATCTATTTCCGTCCCTGCATATTCTAGGATTGAAAGGGTCTCTTTATTTCCATGTTTCAATTTCATGTAACCAAGTACCCTTTTGTCAGATCCATGTTTACAATAGGTAAAGTACACAAAATTGTTTGTGAACAAAACATTCTTCTTGTCTCCCCTTACACTTGCCGGAGTCAGCGGTTTAGTTGGATTCCAGTCTGGTTTGACATGATATACCTTGAAAAGGGTTATCGGTTTCTCTACTTTTAAACTTTGACTACGTAAGTCATCCAGTTCCTCACAGAACTGTTTCATGGCTTTGACACCAGCCTTGTCTTCCAGTTTGGAATAATTGTCAACAAAAACGGCCATTCCTGTACTGGTAATTATATCCTTCTTCTCCTTAATGATATCAATAATCTTCTTTGGCGTTATTTGGGAATCTGCATATATTTCAAGCATAGGCAGATTATTAATAACGGAGCCATAATATGTATTAATTTCCTCATAGCTCTGTTCCAAAGAAAATAGGAGAACCGATGTCGGTGGGATGTTATGCCACTCAGGAGCTAATTTTATGTCACATTTCCCTTTTGCTATAGCAATGGCAATTTGCATGACGAAAGTTGATTTTCCACTGTCAGTCGGTCCGACCAAACCTGTATCAAAACCTTCACGAACCCATGGAAATCCCAATGCTTTTCCTACGTTCTTGCCTACCGTACCATTTCTCATAGCTTCACGATAGCTCTCAATTTTATCAGTTCCGTCGCCGTCAACAAAGGTAGAAACGGCTTTTGCAGCATCTCTTTCCTTGCGCAATTCATTCCGCAGTTTCATTTTTTCAATATCTGCCTCTTTTTGCGCATTAATCACTTCTATTTTCTGATCTGTCTGCAAACGTTCTTCTTCTTTACGATGGGCATGGAGTTGCTCGATTTCTTGCTTTTTAAAGTTAGAAGCTGTTTCAATTTCCTCTATTTTATTTTTTGATGCGTTATTTTGCTCTTCAGTTTTACTGCTTCTTTTAATCCAGTTATAAACATAATAGGCTCCTCCAAAAATCCCTATAGCTAAAAGGGAATATCCAGCCGCTTTCTTGGGACCTAACTTTTCAATCTGATCTACAGTTTTGTTTAAGTTTATCATTTTTTTAATTTTGATTTTCATTCTTTTGTGGTCGTGATAGCAAGCTGTAAACTGACACTTTACCACCCCCTACTATTATTATTGAACAAAATGCCCAATATTAGAGACTACAGCTTCTGTCTCTTAGGATGCAGCAAAGGTATGAGATGGAAATTATCTTTAAATGGCTAATGAAATATTTTTTTTAAATATCTGATTTATAAAATTATAACAATAAACACCACTCAAATTAAAGCTATTAAAGGCCATTGATGTTTGCTGGATACGGATATAATTATTCGGCATTTCCTCCCTCAATATTTTTTTTAAATTGGAGTAATCTATCTTTTATATCTTCATATTCTCGATCTTTTTGATCTGGATTTTTTTTAAATTCTTTATACCCGGATTCAGCTCCTATCTCTCCAAGCTCTTTTTGGGCTTCTTTAAAAGATGGAGTCACTCTCAATATTTTTAAATCATAGGCAGCGGCTATCATATACCCAACTTTTTTCCCTTTTCCGCCTTTTGCAATAGCTTTAAATTCTTCTATATATTTGTTCTGAATGTCATTATCGTTATCATAAAAACAATCTCTGAATGGGCGTGGCAGACGACCTCTTCGGGTAACTTTCCGAACATTATCATCCGGAATTTCATAGGGCTGTTCCTGTGAAGTTGTTTCAATTCTATATGGTTTGGGAGTGGTATCATCCAAATGTGTCTTTGTTTCCGAAGTCTCTTTTATTACTTTCGACTCCTCACCACGTGTTTCTTTTTTTACTTCCATAGATTCCAAAAGGATACTGGTCACAAAATAATCATCCGGCATGATTAGTCTCTCTCCAGTTTCCATCTCTGCTAATGTTAAGTTCTTCTGCACACGCTCTTCAAAACTTAAACCATCTTTTGAGTCCTCACTGTATTTTGCATATACAGAACAATCCCACCATAATGAACGAAAAGTTTGAATATACTTATAGTCTATATTATTTATAATCCATTTGTCATTTATTGTTCCCGATGCCGTTAGTTTGTCTAAGGCTATAATATAGCAAAGTGCTAAAGGGTAATCCATTCTATCAAGAACAGCTTCACGAGATATTTTTCCTGATTCTGTTATTACCTTAACGACATTGCCTTCTACACATAGTTCATCATATAAAATTTCAACCTGATAATCTTCAGTAAAAACCTTTCGATATAAGGAGAAATATGAGGGTAATATCAGGGAACCTAATTTGAAAAAGTGGAAATATTGGGAAATTTTGTTTTCATAAATATCCTTACTTACATATAATTCTTCATAATCTACAGATAAAAAATCCTCTCTTGATATTAAAGACTGCCATTCAAAATTATCTTGGTCAAAATTTCGGATATTTCCTTTATTGGAAGAATACTTGTTTAATAAGTATCTAAGTTCGTCTAACAATTTAAAATCTTCTTTTGGTATCATAGGATAATTCTGACTCTCTTCAATATCATACACACTACATAAGGTATCATTAATTAAAGATTTAATATCCTTTGTTTCAAGTAAAGGAATCTGAGACAGTAGTAAGGCAATTTCTATAAATAATTCCACGCTCAAATAGTCAGTTTGAATTCTTTCTTTCAGTACTGGTACAATCAAATGTAGTAATGGATGGTTCTGAAAAAAATCTAAAGTGCGAGGCGTAAAATCTTCGTCTATAAGACTGATAAACCATCCTTGATTTCTTTTAAATCAGCATCTGTTATCCGTCGGATCTCTGTACGAATCTTTTTTTGGGGGCGGCAGGTTTGATTTAATGCAGACAAATCAATATGCCCTATAACCCATCCACCTTTAGGTAAATTGGATTTTTTATTTTCCATGATTGAAAATCTTAAAGTTAGTAACTACAAATATACATATTTTGATTATTTTCAAAAAACAGTATCTTTGCATTGTTGAATAATCAACATTATCAGAGATTTATAACATATTGACAAGTACTGAATCTCGCTAAATCGTCAAGGATATTCCGGTTCTGAAAGTCGTGCGTTTGAATTATCAAAGATCCTAAAAAGAAATCACAAACAACTCTACTAATAAACTATTTAACAACTTCTTTTTGCTAATACGAACAGAAATCACTACCTTTGTTATATCAATAAACGCTTTATGAAGCTGATAGAAAACAACATACAGACAATTATCACTTTGTGTAAGAAACACAAGGTAAACAAGTTGTTTGTGTTCGGTTCTATCCTTACCAATCGATTCAATGACGACAGCGATGTGGACTTGGTAGTCGATTTCAAAAAAGCAGAAGTGGAAGACTACTTTGATAACTACTTCGATTTTAAATATTCATTGGAAGATTTATTCGGAAGAGAGGTTGATTTATTAGAAGAGCAAACCATAAAGAATCCGTATTTGAAAAAAAAATGTGGATGCAACAAAAGCATTGATATATGGATGATTTAACCAAAAAACATTTGTAAGACATACTGACAGCCATTGAAGATATACTTTGGAGTATGGTTATTAATCATTTACTAAAACTAAAAAATGAAGTCATTGCATTGCTAAATTCATAAGGTTTGTGACTTATTCACGACCATTTAATAATATAACAGTAACTAATAAACTGGAGAGTTCTTTAATATACTTGAATATCTAACTGTAACACAGCTATCTATAATAGATTAGTAAGTGGTTATGGGGATGCCGTGTCGCTGCTTCTTACGGTATGACAGACACTATGGGTCGTATGCACTCAGACGCTCAGTTCGCCGGTTCTTCATCAGTTCCTGCTCACGTAGAAATGATGGGATTCCTAGGTATCGGTAACAACCCGATGGTAGGTTGTACGGTAGCTTGCGCAGTTGACGTTGCTACTGCTTTGAGCAAGTAATATAATACATTGCTAATATATAAATCCCTGTAACCATTGCAGTTATAGGGATTTTTATTTCCAGTAATTTCATTCGTTTTAACTGATGACCACCCTCTATTTCATA
>ENA-OQAZ01000330-OQAZ01000330.1-human-gut-metagenome-genome-assembly--contig:-NODE-330-length-26875-cov-5.205623_pt1 | contig 26875 bp, 27 predicted proteins | sample MGYA00242737_ERZ504531 | MGnify/ENA primary metagenome ERZ504531 (study PRJEB26092, sample SAMD00036244) | human gut metagenome | host: Homo sapiens | study: EMG produced TPA metagenomics assembly of... | reverse complement strand
CCATAACGGACCGGAAAGAGGAGGAATGTGCGATGATGGACAGGATCAGGTTTCTCAGACCGCTGACCAGATTGGAACGGCTGGAATTGAAATCAATATACTCATCATCTCTTGCCTGACGTGCCTCTGATACAAGAGTCTCTGTAGTGACAAAATCACCAAATGCAATAACATAGCACACCAGCGCCAGCGGCAATGCTTTGATAAACATAGATGCAGGAGGAATCCCTACGCCGAAAATACTCACCTGATCAATGATATCTTTGAACTGAGGAATCTTGATAAAGGTACCAATCTCCAGTCCCGGGGCATCCAGTTCGCCAACCAGAAGTCCTACTACCATTGCGATAAGATAGGGGAAAAGATTTCCGTATCTCGCAACAAGATCAAGAAACTTATTTGTTTTTCTCTTCTCCTGATATTTGTCAGAGAAGCTGATCAGGATCAAAAGACCTACACCTGCAACAATAGCCAGAGGATATTTGTGCATATTTCCGTTCTTTCCCAGCTGTCCTGCCATAACTGTAACCGGTGCTGCAAGAAGGATTCCGCCTTTGACAGAATTGGGAACTGCATGAACAAATTTATCCGCCAGTCTGGTCACACCCATAAAGATAAATACCAGACCTACCAGCATCTGCAGTGCGATCATAGCCTGTATTCGCTCTTTTCCCATGGGGAAGCCTTCCAGAAATACAATAGTCAGCGGCAGGGTCGGTGTGATCCACCCCGGTACTACCGGATCGCCAAGCAGCTGTGAAGCAGATAAAGGAAGGTTTCAATAATTACACAGCTCCACGCCAGCTCATAAGGAAGCCCCAGATACTGCTCCAGATACGGAACAGCAGCCAGAGCAGTAACGCCCAGGATCAGACCCTGAATGAACTCAACAGATTCTATCTTGTAATGTATAAATGGAAGTCTTATCTGAAATGGTCCAAAGGGGATGTAGGGCAGTTCATTTTCTCTTCTTTGTGTTCTTGTATTTGCCATACAGATTCTCCTTTTCAATAAATTGTTAGATTACTTCTATATTTCAGCTTATATATTCTATCTTTTTTGTTAATTTTTAGACAATCCAGATTTTAATAAAATCCAATCCGACCGGAAAAAATTTGAAGCTTGTAACGTCCAAACGTATCTTCAGTTAGATTGGATTTCAATATCACAGGATTTCTGTATCTTATTTATTTCTATCGCTTATTTATTTCTATCACTTACTGGCTTACTTATTTCTGTTCTTCTTTACAAAGAGGGCGAGCAGGATACCGACGATGGTCACTGCCATGTTCAGAAGAAGGATCATTCTCGGAGCACTGCTTCCGCCAACTTTGGTAATGTACCCTGCAAGGCTTAAGATTGTGTAGTTCGCGATGCTGGATGCGATCATTACCAGTGATGTTGCTGTTCCCTTATTCTCAGGGAAGAACTCTGCTGTGGTGGAAACTGCCAGCTGGAGAACACCGCCTGCACCTGCATATCCGATCACAAAGCCACCGATCAGGCAAATAAACGGGGCCTGGATAAAGTAACATAGGAGCAGCATGATAGTGGAGATTAACGGATAGAGGATCAGGACGTTAATCTCTTTCAGACCTTTTTTGATAAATGCTGCTGTTGCAAGGATGGCAGTTGCAGTTCCCAGGGCATACAGGGACTGGATCTTTGAAGGGTCTGCCATACCATAGGAACGGGCAAGTTCCTGATTACAGTTCAGCCATAACATAAAGGTTGAGGAGCTGGTGAATCCGATCAGAATTGCAGCAATCGCTGCAGGGGAAATCTTGTGTCCGGATTTCTTCTTATCAACTTTAGCCTGTACTTTCTTCTCTCTCGCCGGAAAAGGGAGGATCAGGATCAGGATTCCGTCAATGAGGATCGCAATACCTGCTACGATAAAGATTGTCTTATATGACATATTTGCAGATGCTACGATTCCGATCAGGAACGGAAGCAGGAACTGGCTCAGGCAGATGGAAAATTTTGTAAACAGGTTTGCTACTGACGGGTTGTTTACATAGATTTCCATACAGGTAGGGCTTACGCAGGTATCGAGGAAAGAGTTTGCAATTCCGCCGATCACTGCAAATGCATATCCCATTGCCATGGATGTGGAATTTGCCATTCCAAAGAAGTATGCTACATAACAGAGCACACCGATAATTCCGCTCAGTTTTCTTCCGTATTTGTCAGACAGAGGGCCGGAGAAAGGAAGGGAAATCAGACGTCCCAGTCCAAGTGCTGCAATTACAGATACTACCATACTTACATCCAGTGTGCCATCGGCCAGGGGCTTCGCACCCCAGGCAGCTGCAAACTCCGGTTTGTACTGCCCCAGGATAGAAGCACCGATTCCATGGATGAAATAAGTGAAATATGCTGCAAGGGAGGTGAAAATGAGCATTTTGTTTGTTTTCTGTTTCATTTTGGTCTCCTGGGTTATTATTACTTGTTTTCGTTTTCTTCCTGGAATTTCTGGTATTCAGCTGTTGGCATTTCCAGTCCTGTGTAGAGTTTGTAAGCTGCAGCTCCCTGCCATAACAACATTCCTTTTCCGCCGATTGCAAGCTTGCAGCCTGCTTCTTTGGCTTCTTTTACCATTCTTGTTTCAGCAGGATTGTAGACAACGTCTGCTACTACAAGGTCAGGGCGGAACATGGATTTATCTTTGATCAGAGTAAGCTCTTCGTGAGGTTTCATTCCTGCAAGTGTTGCGTTTACGAGGATGTCTGCGTTTGCAACCTCTTCTTTCAGTTTTGCCTCATCTGCCAGATCAAATACAGAAACTTTACAATCCGGTGTTTCTTTGCTCAGTTTCTCTGCTGTGGACTCTGCACGTGCAAAGAATGGGTCTTTCGGATTGAAGATAGAAATGGATTCTGCACCGTCTAATGCACACTGTACCTGGATTGCTGTTGCAGCACCGCCTGCACCGAGAACTACCATTTTTTTGCCTTTCACATCAACGCCATGTTCTTTTAAGTTGCGGACAAATCCGATACCGTCTGTGATATGTCCTACTAATTTGCCGTCTTCATTAACGATTGTGTTAACTGCACCGATGATTCTTGCTGCAGGTGAAAGCTCATCCATGTGTTTTGCAACTTCGTTCTTGCATGGCATAGTTACGTTTGCGCCTCTCATTTTGAAAAGACGGATTGCATCCAGAGCAGCCGGAACCTGGTCTTCCTTGATGTCAAATGCCATGTAAGCATAGTCAAGGTTATGATAACGGAAGCTGAAGTTATACATTGCCGGTGATCCTGAGTGTCCTACCGGGCTTCCGATAAGTGCCATTAATCCTGTTGTTCCTTTAATTCTCTGTTCCATTTCCTGTTTGCCTCCTGAAATATTTTTGTAAAATCATTTTCAAGCTGCTGTCCGCTGATAATATCATACAGCGTCTCTTAACTGCAACTATAAAACGAATAAATTATAAGATTCGAAATTCGCTGATTTACTGCGTAAATCGCTACTTTCTCATGTTTGGCGGGTCCCAGGTTCAAAAATCTTATCGTGCAAGCACGAACGACTTTTTGAATTTTTGACCCTGATATCTTCATAATGTGGAAGCTACCTCATACGCTTCTTTCGTAGCATCAAGTGCTCTTCTTGCGCGGGTGGCATCGCCGATCACATAGGTATCCGGTACGATAGCTTTGATCTCTTCGCCGAATGGGTTGTAGTTTCTGAATCCCATGGAAAGGATGACAGAATCATATCCTCTGGATTCATGTCTCTGTCCGTCTGCTGTCTCGTACTCTACGCCGTCCTCATAGAATTTGCATACCTTTGCACCTGTGATCTCTTTGATCTTGTAATCTTCGAAATCTTTCATCAGGTAAACTCTATGCTCGTGGATCACGTCGGCACCTACAGTGTCTCTGAACTCAATGACTGTTACATCATGGTTCTGCTCACCGAGGAATGCTGCTGTCTCGCATCCCACCATTCCGCCGCCTACAACCAGTACTTTCTTTCCTGCTGCTCTCTTGCCGTCAAGGAGATCAGAGCCATGGATAATTGCAGGATTGTCGATACCTTCGATTGGAAGGATCAGTGTTCTGGAACCGGAAGCAACAATTACGCTGTCTGGTTTCTCTTCCCTGATAAGATCCAGAGTTACTTCCTGATTCATTTTGATTGTTACGCCTGCTTTCTGGCAGCGTACGATATAGCTGCGAATCATGTTTGTGATGTCGCCTTTTCCCGGAGGATAAGCAGCAAGACGCATGTTTCCGCCAAGTTTATCACTTGCTTCATAAAGTGTTACCTGATGACCTTTTTCCTGTGCGATAAATGCAGCGCAAAGACCTGCAACACCGCCGCCGATTACCATTACTTTCTTAGCTTTTTCTGCAGGAGCAATGCCCTCAGCTTCATGTCCAAGGAATGGGTTTACAAGACAGCATACAGGGTTTCCTGCATACATGTTTGCCACGCAGCCCTGAAGACATGCGATACATGGGAGCATATCCTCCAGTCTTTCTTCCTGTGCTTTTAATGGCATATAAGGATCTGCAAGGCTCTGACGTCCGAATGCAACCAGGTCGCAGCGTCCTTCTTTTACCATTAATTCCGCAAACTGCGGTTCTGTATAACGTCCTACTGTGATCACCGGGATAGATACGGCACGTTTGATCTCTTCTACCTGAGAAGCGGAGAAACCGCCGTGTGTAACTGTCGGTGCCCACATAAATTCATCGCGGATGTGAACAGCTCTGGATACATGGATGGCATCCAGTCCGCATCCTTCCAGATATGCAGCGATTGCAGCACTGTCATGCACATCAAGACCGCCCGGTACTTCATCACAGCTGTTGATTCTTGCAAGAACTGCGATCTTTCCCTCTGTCATCTTCTTAACTTCTTCGATGATCAGACGGGAGAAACGCATTCTGTTCTCAAAGGAACCACCAAATTCGTCCAGTCTCTTGTTTGTTCTCGGAGAAAGGAAGGTGCTTACCAGATAGCCGTGTGCCATATGGATCTCAACTGCATCTACGCCTGCTTCCATGGCTCTCTTTGCTGCGAGGCCATAGCCTTTTACCAGTTCATAAACTTCTTCAGTCGTAACTTCCTTTGGTGTATCTCTTCCACAGTCTGACGGAATGCTTGTAGCTGCCTCGATCGGTGCACCTGCGTTCTTTGCATTTCCTTCAGGACCTGCATTCTGAAGCTGTACGGAAACCTTTGCTCCCTCTGCATGACAGGCATCTACTACCTTGCGGAAGCTTTCGATTGTGGAGTCATCATAAAGACATGGCTTGCGGGGGCCGCCCTTTGCGCCTTTATGTACTACTGTTGCTTCGATTGTGATCAGACCGAAGCCGCCTTTTGCTCTTTCACGATAATAAGCTGCGGACTGTTCACTCATGCTTCCGTCTGTGTTTGCAAAGTTGTTTCCCATTGGCGGAACTACGAAGCGGTTCTTTACTGTCATTGGACCGATGTTGATCGGCTGAAACATTGCATTAAATTTCATGTAACCTTCTCCTTTTTTTCGAATTCTTTTCTATTAATTATTCATTCTCTATTTTGTGTTCATTCAGAATCCGGATCAGGCAGGCGTGGAGATTTCTGCCTGATCCTTTAATCTGTTGGTTTATCCGTCAGATACTTACTGAAGAACTTCCGGCCATGCTTCCTCAAGCACTTTCTTTGTGTTCTCATATGTATGGTTTGCAGCATATTTAAGTCCTTTTGCAAGGATTGCATCGCTGATGACTTCTACACCGATTGCGTTTGGTTTGATTCCTTTTTCTTTTACCATCTTAACAAACGCTGCTGTGCATCCGATTCCTGTTCCGGGAGCAAGACGGTCATGCATGGATTCGTCTCTTAAGATCGTTGTTGCATATGGTCTTTCCCATACATCGTTGATCTGGATGGATACAATCTTGTCTGCAGGGATGTCTTCGATCACAGAAAGGTCAACCGGCTGATTTGCTCTTACCCAGTGCCAAGTATCCATGATCAGTTTTGCATTCTCGCAGTCAGCTGCCTTTACAACTGCCCAGCCTTTTTTCATATCCGGGATTCCGCTGTATGGCATTGGTTCAACACCAATGATATATTTTCCTGCTCTCTGGCATAATTCTCTTAATTTCTGAGCAGTATATTCTACGGAGTAGTTTTCCATCAGACCGCAGTTGATCTGTTTTACGTCAAATAATTCACACATATGGAAGCAGAGCTGTTCTTTGTATTTCTGTTCGTAAGATCTGTGTTCTTCTGCCCACTGTACGATGTACTCAACCTCTGTTACTTTCATACCATGTTTGTCCAGAATAGCAAGAATGTCTTTGTCAAAAAGTCCCTCATTCAACGCATCTACATAAGTTTCTGCACGAAGGCCGATTCCTTCGTATCCTGCGTTCTTTGCAGCGATCACTCTGTCTTCAAATTTGCACTGATCTCCCAGTGTCCAGGAACTGATTGTAATTGGAAATTCTTTTGACATCTTTTTGTCCTCCTGATAAAATCGCATAATTTTTCTATTTATTTTGATAATATTTTGTATCTTTTTGATATAAGCATTATATATCTTTGTTAAATATAAAACAAATTAGTTCTATCCTTTAAATTCATAGATTTTTTCAATACATCATGATATAATCTACGTATATGACAAATACAGCGCGGATTATTTGTGCAAGAGTGACTATAATTATAGTTTTCCGAAGCATTAAAGGACTGTGAAAGCCTGCACATAAAATATAGTCACTTATAAAATACTTATCAGAGAAAGGAGTTTTTCTATGAACTTGTATCATCTGCGGTACTTTTCTACGCTGGCTCATATTGAACATTACACAAAAGCCGCTGATATTCTGGCGATCACCCAGCCTTCGCTGAGTTATGCGATCTCCACTCTCGAGGAAGAACTGGGCGTAAAACTGTTTGAAAAAAATGGAAGGAATGTTACTCTTACCAAGTATGGAAAGGTTTTTCTCAAAGACGTTGAAGAAGTGCTGAACCGTCTGGACTCTTCTGTAAACAGCCTGAAGCTGGCAGGTAAGGGAGAGGGCTGTATTGATGTTGCATTCCTGCGCACTCTGGGAATTGACTTTCTCCCGAAGATCATGAGAGGATTTCTCGCGGCAAATCCAACGAAAAAGATTGATTTTAATCTGTATTGTGACAAAGTTTTAACAGCTGATATTTTAAATGGTTTAAAAGAGAAAAAATATGAATCTGGGTTTCTGCTCTATGATTGATAATGAACCACTGATTGAATTTATACCTGTTGCCAGACAGGAACTGGTGGTGATCGTGCCTTCTGACCATCCGCTGGCAGCAAAAGAGGAGGTTTGTCTGGAGGATACTATTCCTTATAAACAGATCATATTTAAGAAAAGAAGTGGTCTGAGACATATTATTGACGGATTGTTTGAGCGCATCGGTCAGAAACCGGATGTTGCCTATGAGATTGATGAAGATCAGGTTGCTGCAGGCTTTGTCTCCAATGGATTTGGTATCTGTGTGGCTCCCAATATTCCTATCCTGCAGTCACTGAATGTAAAGATTCTGCCTCTTGTATCTCCAAGCTGGCAGAGAAACTTCTATATGGCAATGTTAAAGAATGTTTATCATCCGCCTGTTGTGGAGGCTTTTAAGAATTATGTAGTCGAGCAGGCACAGAAGGAATGGGATTATAAGACAAGCTAAATACAACAAGACCGTTTTTATATACAGCGTTGTATCTTTATAGGCACATGTATATAGAAAACGGTCTTTGTTTATGTTATTGCCCTCGCTGGATTATGCCTTTTTCCAGTTTGCGAAAATATCAGCGGAGGCTTTCAGAAAATCATAGGAAATTTCTATTTCTTCATCTGTCACTGTTTTATTCTCATCCAAGATCGGCCATGGATCGCATCCTCTGGAGATTTCTCCTACCTGATCCATGGTAAAGGAATTTCCACAATTCTGGCAGACCAGCTTATCGCCTTCCTGTTTATAGTATCCTTTGCCGGAATCATAGCATATCTGGCAGGTGTTGAATGCTGTGCGTATGGTTCCTGTGGAATCTTTTACTGCAATCACTTCCATTTCTGTGCCGTCTACATCTACTGGGTAAAATTCTGCATTTTCAGACAGTTCATCTGTCGGAATGCTCAGCGCATTGCCAGAAGTTACTTTTGTTACCTCATTTGTCGTATTTTCAGAAGTTTGTGCTGTTGTCGATGTTTCTGCTGCTTTTTCTTTTCCGCATCCCGCAAATGCTGTGAGCAGTATCGCTGTTGTCATAAATGCTGCAATTATTTTTTTCATTCTTCTGTCTCCTCATATTAATTATTTTCCACATGGATTTTCCCTGTGATCATTCCCATCCAGCAGGTATAAGTATAAGTTCCTGCCTGTTCAGGTGTGAATTTTATTATGTTTTTTCCCTCTGTAAAAGTATGCTCCAGACCGAAATCCTGCAGAAATATCTTGTAATTACATCCGTTGATGTTGTCTTCTGATGCTTCAATCTCCCACTCTACCGGCTCACCTGCTCTGACAGTGATATCCGGATATTTGCCGGACTGAAGCTGACTATAAACATATTGTGTTCCGTTCTTTTCAACTGCTGTATCTCCTGTTGTCTGTGAACCTGTGTCTGCCATCCGGGATATCTGCCGAGAATTCAGTCCAGCCAGCGCAGTTCCCTGTGTCACCATTGAAAGCCCCATGACCACAATTAAAATCGAACCCGCCTTCAATACCAGTCCCGTAAAGCGTTTCCCCAAAAAAGCTATCGCAGAGCCAAATCCCAGCATCAGAGGAACTGTACCAATGCTGAAACAAAACATGGAGAATGCACCTGCCAGTAGACTCCCGGATGCCAGCGCTATGATCTGTACAGACTGTAATGGACCGCATGGCATAAGTCCATTGCACAAACCTATAATAAAGGGAGTCTTTCTCTTATTTCCTACCCTTTTATATAAAAGAGGAATTCGAATCCGAAATTTTCGAAGCCATGGAAAAATCCCCAGCATATTAATTCCCATAACAATCATAACAGTTCCTGCTGCCAGTTTCAGGATTCCCTGGATCAATGATGAGGTCTGCAGATCTGTGCCAAATCCGGCCAGTCCACCTACTGCTCCCAGGATACCGCCGACTACCGTATAGGAAACTACCCGTCCTGCATTGTAAAGAAAAGAATTTCTGAACATGGCTCTTGATATTTCCTCAGATATATCTTTCTGCAATGTCTGGGACAGATTGATACCTCCACACATAGCGATACAATGTACAGAAGTGAGCAGTCCGATCACAAACAGCATTCCATAACTCATCCCCGAATCCGCAAGCGAAGCAGGTACAAGATAGTTCAGAATCCCGAGATACTGTAATATTCCAAACAGTACAACAATCAGCAGGATCTCTGCGATTGACTGTAGTATCTTCTTTTTGCAGGACAGCTTTTCAGAGGTTGCAGAATACCCCATTTTATTTATGATATCTGTGATCTGCCTTAGAGATATCCGATTCGGATTATAGGAAAAAGAGGCTTCACCTGTCTCATAGCTTACAGATATATCTGTCAGAGCCGGCTCTTTTTTTAGTTCATTTTCTATCCTTATCTGGCAGTTTATGCAGGTCATTCCATCAATATATATTCTTGCTTGTTTCATAGTTTGTCCTTTCTTATGACATAAAGAAAACTGTAACCATAGATTTTATATTTCTATCATCACAGTTTTTTGTTATCATATTATTTCGATAGGAATTATATAGTAGTTTTTTACTGTCGTCAACCTTAGAGTACGGAATTTCATAGAATTTTCACTTACATAATGTCCTCCAGGCAACTGTATACTTACAATTAAAGCAAAGTACTTACTTGATTCAATTAAACATACGAAAGTATCCGTATAAAAAACAGGGACTACTCTCCATAACTTATCATCAAGCTATGTAAAGCAATCCCCGTTATTGTATTTCTTAATTATTTCTCATCCATAGTACGAAGTCTGTGTACCAGTTCTTCGCAGATTTCCAGTTCGTTCTTGCCGTCTGTCTCGATGATAATGTCTGCTGCCGCCTCGTATTTGGCGCGGCGTTTCTCCATCAGGTCTGCGATAAATGGAACAGTCTTATTGTTCTCGATCAGCGGACGGTCATGGTTATTTTTGACGCGGTCAAGGATTGTCTCCGGTTTTGCTGTGAGGAGAACAACACGGCCATTCTTCTTCATCTCTACTACATTGCACTCTCTCATTGGAGTACCACCGCCGCAGGAGATCACAACATTGCTGCGTGACTGCATTTCGATAAGCAGATTTGTCTCAAGATCACGGAAATACTGCTCACCGTATGTCTCGAAGATATCGGAAATACTCATTCCCTGTCTCTGGGCAATGATCTGATCCATCTCTACCACATCCATGGCAAATACATTCTTAAGGAAATCAGAAATTGTGGACTTTCCCGCACCCATGAAACCGATCAGCACGATGTTGTAGTTGAAGAGTTTTCTTGCCTGGATCCGTTTACTGTTTGTGCGGATGCATTCAAATACATCGGAAACCTCATCCTTATGGCGTCTGCTTCCATTCTCTTCTCCAGCCATTCTTTCTGCTTCGCTTCCTGCTCAGGCTGTAAGATCTGGAGTCCGTTGGCTTCTTTATATGCCATAATGTCCTCCACGATCCTGTTACGCATGATAAGTGCATCCAGAATGATCTCATCACACTGGCCAAGACTCTCTCTGAGTATTTCTAACTGATTCATATCTCTTTCCTCTGTCTTTCCTATGTCAGCTTGCAGCAGACCGCAGATCAGCCACAGACTGACATAAACTATTCACGAACGGCAATATATGAATGCCGACTGTTAAGATTTATTATATCAATATCGCTTTTGTATAGCAACCCTTTAAACCATTAAATTGTTTCATCTGTTCGATAGTTTTTTTCTATGAATTCGACAAACAATTCTATGGCAAGACTCTGATGACGGTTCTTTTATAGCAGTCCCAGTAAATAATGCATTTAAGACAGTTTAGCAGAGTGCGAAAGACAAGGAAGATATCTGCAGGCGTGCTGACGCACGGCAAAGATATCTGACGCAGGATTTCACACTCTGCTGAGCTGGATTAAGATGCATTATTTACTGGGACTGCTATAGGTTCCCATATAAATGTATCTAATGGAAAAAATCATGAAATACTTTTTCAGTGTACCATTTAAAACTGATTTTTTCCACTGATTTCTCCGCATAGACCGGATAAGAATCTATCAGTTTTCCATCCAGGTAATAGGCTATTCGGCCAAGCTTCTCCCCCTTAAGAACCGGCGCACTGACTTTCTGCGGAATTTCTATTTTACAGGTTACAGTTTCCCCTTTTTTCAGAAGGACTTCTTTTTCCCTGTCATATGCAGTTACACTGCATTTACCCCTCAGATAGATTTTCTTTCCTATATCCTGATCATCTTCCACACCGTCTGTCACCAGAATTTTTCCGGTCTGTGGTTCTTTCCAGTAGGTTTCGTACTCATAGTTGTAATCTCCGAAGTCCAGCAGTTTCTTTGTGTCACTCCATTTATAGGTTTTGTGGTTGGGCCACCCACAGCCAAGGAGACTGACGATAAATGTTTTGCCCTCTTTTTCCCATGCACATACATAACAGTAGCCAGCCTGGGAAGTATAGCCTGTTTTTCCGGCAAGAACTCCGTCTCTCATGTCGAGAAATGCATTGGCATTATGTACGGAAAAGGTTCTCTTTCCTGTGATCTCAGAGAATGTATAGTCTCTGGTCTGTGCAATGTGCAGGAATGTTTCGTTTTTAACAGCATATCGCATGATCAGTGCCAGATCTCTGGCTGTTGTGTGATGTTTTCCATTCTCATCCTCAGCATCCAGACCATTGGGTGTGATAAAATACGTATCCTTACATCCTATCTGTTTTGCTTTCCGGTTAAGCATTCTGGCAAAGCCTTCCACGCTTCCCCGCAGTGTTCTGCAATGGCAACCGCTGTATCATTGTGGCTTTTCAGCATAAGGGAATACAGAAGATCCTCCAGATAATACTGTTCTCCTTTCTGAAGTCCCAGCTTTACTTCCGGCTGGGATGCCGCATTCTGAGAAACCTGAACATAATCATCCCCCGGAGAGTTCTCCAGTGCCACAATACAGGTAAGCACCTTGGTTGTGCTGGCATTTGCCAGAGGACGCTCCCCGTCCTTTTCATAGAGTACTCTGCCGGACTCTCCGTCCATGAGGACTGCTGATAATGCGTACAGTTCTGCCGGTTCTTCTGCAACAGGTGTCATGTCTACTGTCTGAGGTATTTTGTACTCCGCTCCCCGGGCGGAGGTGTATGTCTGCGTAAACAATAATACCGCCGTCACAACAATGACAGCGGCAATATGTTTCATTCTCATACTCCACCTCACATGCTGGCAATCCATGAATATCACTGTTCATAATTTACGGTTATTCACAGATTTGTTGTTTACAGGATATCTGCAGGATTTTGCTTCACCCTATAAGATAATTTATGCCTGCATGTCCGGAATATGACTGTCACAGTTCCGAAAAATATCGGGATATGTCCATTACCCGTTATAAGTCCGGTCCCATCTTTTGCTCAGATGATAAGCTCCCTCTCTTAAGGTATAAAGTTCTCCCAGATATTCCACAGCTTCAGGAACCGCCTCTCTGTAAAGCCTCTCAAGTTCAGGCATGGGAGCTTTTGCCTGCTCTACTGCTTCGGCAGTCATGAAATGTTCAATGACAGAGCCGATGGACTCTCCTCCCAGTCTCAGAAGTTTCCCCAGAATCCTGCGTTTTCTTCCATGGTCATCACACACCATGAAATTGGTAAGAATTTTCATCATCCTGACAGAAATATAAATGTTTATGGTTTTCACCAGAGGAATGGCCCTGTGGATCACTCTGGCATATTCCATCTTCGGCATGATCCCGCAGGCCGGATAATAATGGTCAGGATCTTTACCTGTCTCTTCCATAAGCACACGGTCAAATTCCTTCTCCAGAACAATGTGAGGAATAACGCCTTCTGCAGCCATCTTATTTACATAGGGATGGCATGCGGAATCCAGAATATAATGACAGCCAAATCCAAGAAGATATGCAAAAAGTGCCTCATCATCATTTCTTCTGACCTGCCGCATCCCTTCTTCAAAAAAGGCTCTTGCCTTCTCATGATGCATCGCAATCCCGAACCGGGTGACAGGATTCTTTGAAACCATATAGTAGAACAGGATATCCGGCCCATGTAAACCGATCCTGTACAGATCTCCATGTCTGCGGATCAGAGCTTTCATATCTGAAGGCAGTCTCTTATATACTTCTTTTCCAAATAAATCATGTGCATATGTGGTTGGCATTATTTTTTCTCCTTTATCTTACACATCCAGTTTCAGCTGGATTTCTTCCTCTGCCTCTGCCTTAAAGTCCTCTATCTGGACAGGGTCAGGGACAGGCAGGGATTCCAGATCCTGTACGCCGAAGCAGCGCAGAAACTCTTCCGTGGTCCCGAGCAGGATCGGACGTCCGGGGGCATCCAGACGCCCCAGCTCCCTGACCAGGCTGTATTCTACCAGCTTGTTGATGGCGTGGTCACATTTTACCCCTCGGATCTTCTCGATTTCCGCCTTTGTAACCGGCTGTTTGTATGCAATGATGGATAAGGTTTCCAGCATAACATCTGACAGTGCCGGCTTCTGAGGATGCAAGGCAATATTGATCAGATACTGATAATATTCTTTCTTTGTACACATCTGGAAAGAATTCTCCAGTTCTATGATCTGGATGCCTCTGTTCTCTTCCTGATAACGGTCCATCATATTGCGGATGATCCTTCCTGTTGTCTTCTCGTCCACACCGATGGCTCTGGCGATCCGGGGCAGTTCTACGGAACCGCCCATTGCAAAAAGTATTGCTTCTATCGCAGCTTCTGTCTCCTTAATCTTCACTCAGTCTTCCTCATTCCTTTTATTACATATTGATCTCTGTATTCTATGGTTCATCTTCCGCAAATTCTGTAAGATTCTTCCATGTATCCGGGTCTGTCTGTACTTCAACAGAGATATCGTCAAACAGCCCGTCCTGCTCTACATGGATATGTCCCATTTTCATCAGTTCCAGTATGGATAGAAAGGTGACGATCACCTGTACTTTCGAGCACTGACTCTCCAGGAGATTTCGAAAACTGAATTTCCGATGGGTACGGGCAAAATCTTTGATCTCTATCATCTTATCAGACAGGCTGACCTCTTCCTTCTCGATGGTTCCGAATTTGCTTCGGATAGGATCGACCTTGTCTTCCTGCCTGCGGATGATGGACTTGTAGATTGCATTCAGCTTCTCCAGTGTGAGACCTGCCAGAAGTTCCTTTGGATCTACAGGCTCTCTGTACTGCAGTACCTCATCGGGAAGAGTGGGCTCTTTAAAGAATACATTTGCCGCATCGTCCATCTTATCCTTCAGCTCATAGGACATAAACTTATACATCTTATATTCCAGAAGTTTCTCCACCAGTTCCGCTCTTGGATCTTCCTCTTCTCCCTCCTCATTGACTTCTTTCGGGAGAAGCATTTTACACTTGATATCCAGCAATGTGGCTGCCATGACCATGAACTCGCTCATGATTCCAAGGTCTTCCCGCTCCATGGCATGGATGTATTCCATATACTGATCTGTGATCTCCACGATGGGGATATCATAGATATCTATTTTATTTTTTTCGATAAGGTGCAGTAAGAGATCCAGAGGACCTTCAAATACTTCCAGCTTTACCGGAATTCCCATAGCACAGTCTTTTCCTTTTCAAGTAAATATTTCGCTGCCATACAGTCAGCAGACAGTAACAATATTCTCAGGCATTCGGTTTCAGATCCACCATCAGCAATTCCCTGGGATTATGGATCCTTACAGGTATGGTGTGTTCCCCTGCTCCTGCGCTTACCAGCATATGCTGTTCCTTCCTGTGGAAATCTCCGCAGCAGAACTTCGGAAATGGATGAAGCTGTGGGGAAAGCAGCCCATTGTGCCTGCCAATTCTTACAATCCCTCCATGATAATGCCCGCTCAGGATCAGATCTGCCCCCCAGTCAAAATAGGTATCTCCATATTTGGGACTGTGGGCCAGAAGAATATTCAGGGAATCGGAAGATGGTTCTCCGATCAGTTCCCTGATTTCCTCTCTTTTAAGCTGTGGAGAAAATGGCTTTTTATAATAGATCAGAGGTATTTCCAGGCCATAGACAGTAAGGCTGGTTTTTCCCACCTGCAGGCTGCAGGATTCATTATGCAAGATATGGATCCCGGCTGTCTTCAGCTCCTTTTCATATTCCTGATATCGGGCTGCCATACCGTTCTCCTGAGGATCTGTCCTGTACAGCTTATATTCATGGTTTCCCAATGCATAATAAACAGGATACTGCTGAGCAAGGCTCCTCAGAAGAGATGATGCAGTCTTTAAAGAAGCAGAATCATTTCTCACGATCATATCACCGGCAATGAGAATCCCATCCGGTCTGTACCGGTGGATCGTCTCCAGAAGCTTTCTGTTATCAGGGCCAAATTCCATGCATGAAGATCTGCGATCACAGCAAATCTGATGCCTCTCGCATCCTTTATTTTGTTAGAATGGATTGTATAATGTACGGTTTTAAATCTTTTCATGCAAGTTTTCTTTTCCCTTTATGTTCACTTTGTGTCTGACAACGCATTCTGCGGGATATTATTTTCCGAATCCGCAGTTCGGGAATGTACAGACATCACAGTTCAGGCAGAGTCCACCCTCTCCAAGTTGGTTAATCTCTGATAATGTGATCTCATCATCTGCCATCAGTCTCGGCAGAAGCAGATCAAAGATGGTATTCTTTGCATACATAACACATCCCGGAAGCCCAAGGATCGGTATCTGCCTGCCGTCTTTCTCATAATAGGAAACCAGCATCATAGCTCCCGGAAGTACGGGTGCACCGTAGGATACGATGCGGGTTCCTGTTGCTTTGATCGCACCCGGAGTTCTGTCATCCGGATCTACGCTCATTCCACCGCTGCAGACTACCATATCGGCTCCCTCTTCGATAAATTTCAGGATATCGGCTGTTATCTGTTCCATATCATCACCCGGGGTTGTCTGACCGATGACCTCTGATGGAAATTTTGCAAATTTATCTCTCAGTACAGGAGTGAAGGTGTCAGTGATCAGACCTTTCTGCACTTCACTTCCTGTTGTTACGATACCCACCTTTTTCTTCTTATATGGCAGAATGGAAAAGATCGGCTCTGTGCCTGCCACCTCTGCTGCACGATCCATTTTCTCTTTCTCGATCACCAGAGGGATAATTCTGGTTCCTGCCAGTTTGTCGCCCTTCTTTACAGGAAAATCTCCATGGCGGGATGCGATCATCATCTCTCCAAGTGAATTGACAGCCAGCAGAGCTTCTCTGCGGATCTTAAGCACTCCGTCAATGTCTGCGATCAGCTCGATCTTTCCCTCTTTTATATCAGAACCATGCATGGTGTCCGAATCTCCGGCACAGATCTTATAAAGGATCTCTGCGCCTTCATTCTCATGAAGGATTCCTTCTTTCTTCTCCCACACATATAAATGTTCTTTTCCTACAGAGAGTAACAGAGGAATATCCTCTTCTCTGACAATATGACCTTTCTTAAAAAGCACCCCTTTTTTTACATCTTTGATAATCTGTGTGATGTCATGGCATAAAATGTGCCTACGGCATCTTCTGTACGGATTTCTTTCATTAATATAGTACCTTCCTTTTGTTTTTTATTTCCCTCAATACCCATTTGGATTTTATTATACATCGGATTGCTGTCCTTTGTCAAAAAATTAAGTTACTGTTCACTCTGTTCTCAGTAACTTAGCCAAAATTCATTCCAGATTGCCTGCGGCAATGGAATTTTGGCTTGTATGTCTCGGGATTTTGGCATATTCATGCCAAACACCTCGCGGGATAGTGGTGTGTGAACAGTAATCTTACTTCCAATTTATAAGTTTTTTAGAATTTAATCACGTTTTTTTCAACAGTCCATCACATTTTGCTCACAAATTCCCTGTATATTAATAAGCAAATAAAGCAAATGCTTTACAAACAGGTTGCAAATGCTTTTTCACATAGATTTTTAACTTTTTTCTTTTTCATACTTATGCCGGGCCGCAAGGTCCGGCCCTCCTTCTTTTTACAGACCTTTTCAGGTCTTTTTCTTTTTTTATAAGTTTTTTAGAATTTAATCACAATTTCTTCAACAGTCCATCACATTTTGCACACATTTTCCCTGTATATTAATAAGCAAATAAAGCAAACGCTTTAATTTATAATAAAACTTTTTCTTTTTCATACTTGCCGGATCGCAAGATCCGGCACTCCTTCTTTTAAAATGTGAAATCCCGCTCACAGTAAGACACAACTGTGAGCGGGATTTTTGTGTTACCGCAGAGAACTAGTGTGCCGACAAGTTGATTCTTGAAACAATCTTGCAGGATAAATTTTCTTATTTCAAGGCGGAGGAAGGAGGCGTAGCGGTGGCTACGGCGACCGACGACAACGCGGAAATAAGAAATTTAGACGCAAGATTGTTCGAGAAATCAACTTGTTGGCACACTAGCTTGATTCGGTTAAATTCCCATTGTAAGAATCTCCATCAGTACCCCAAGCAATGACGGATTCAAATTCATGGATACCAGAACAGGCACTGCTTCTGTGCCCAGTTCTTTCACTACTTTATAAACCTCTGTCTTCTGTGCATAGGTAATCTGTGCTTTTTCCAGAATCTCATAGACCTCTTCTGCATAGTCTCTCTGATAAACAGCTGCATCTGCCGCAAAAGTAACCTTCACCTGTGCATCTGCCGGCACATCCTTCAGGAGCACTATTGTTCCATGAATCTTCTCATCCTCTGCGAATTCTGCATCCTTATATACCTGTCCGTTTACAGTAACCTCCTGCGGTTTGTCCTGAATGTTGCAGAAGCGGATCTTCCAGGAACGTTTCTGCGGGATCACTGCTGTATTTCCCTGTGCAGCTTCTACAATAAATACTGTTCCATTCTCATCTGCAGTCTTCGTCATTCTGGTGGATACCCAATTCTCATCCAGGTCTTCCGGTGTGTCCCCACCGTCTTCCCAGAGTACAAATTCTCCTGATTCTCCAGGATATACAAGTACTTCCAGTTTCTCAGGATTCTCAATGGAATTATCATATCCTTCCATGTCCTTCAGTGGAATGATGCTGCCTTCACGCACAAGTACCGGCATCTCATAAATATCTCTCCAGAGATCCACTTTTCTGCCACCCTTATATGCTCTTCCGTTAAAGAAATCATACCAGATTCCCTGCGGAATCCATGTCTTTGCGCCTGCAAGTCCTGTTACCGGATCCAGCTTATCTGTGATTGGAGATACCATCATCTCTGTGCCGAAATAATAGTTGTTCGGTACTTCATAGGTTTCCTCACGCTCCGGCTCCAGATAATACATCGGCTGTACCAGTGGCAGTCCCGCTCTGCTTGCACGACGGTTCATGGTGTAAAGATACGGAACTAGCTTATGACGCAGTTTCAGGAAATTCTTCATTACTGTTTCTACAATCTGGTTGTATTTCCACGGTTCTTTTCCATTAAACGGGTTATCTGTGCTGTGCAGACGATTCATTGGTGAAAAGACTCCAAGCTGTACCCACCTTGCAGTGAGCTCGTCGTCTCTGTATCCAAACATATGTCCACCGATATCATGACTCCACCATCCAAAACCGATGTTGCTGGCATTTGCTGTGAAATATGGCTGGAATTTCAGACTCTCCCAGGTAATGAACGTATCACCGGAAAAACCAACCGGGTATCTGTGGCTTCCTGGACCTGCATATCTTGAGAAAGTCAGCGCACGTTTTCCTTTCCACTTGCTGTCCAGATAGTGATAGTGGTTCAGCATCCAGAGCGGATCCAGTCCCGGAACCTTGGTTACAGTTCCCTGCTGCCAGTCAAGCCACCAGAAGTCTACTCCCTCTTCTTCCATCGGATGATGCAGTTCCTCAAAATATGTCTCAATGAATTTCGGATCTGTCATATCAAAAAGTACCGGTTCTTACTTGCAGGATCAATTCCCATCTTCTCTGCAACTCTCGGATAGGCTTCTTCATAAGCACGCACTCCATCTGCCGGATGTACGTTCAGTGTGATCTTATATCCATGTTTGTGCAGCCAGTCCATAAATTCAGGCGGATTGGGGAAAAACTTCTTATTCCAGGTATATCCTGTCCATCCGCTTCCATATACAGGAGGTACATCCTCTACCAGATGCCAGTCCATATCTACAACTGCAACAGAAAATGGCACTTCTTCTTTCTCAAAACGCTCTACCAGTTCTTTGTACTCTGTCTCTGTGTATTTGTGATATCTGCTCCACCAGTTTCCGAACGTATATCTTGGAAGCAGAGGTGTTTTTCCACATAATCTGTAAAAATCCTGCAGACATTCCACATATCTGTGACCATATCCAAAGAAATAAAAGTCTGCTCTGTTTCCCTGACGTGGCTCTACCATTCCATCTTCGCCCATAGCCATTGTGTGGGAATCATCCAGCACTGAAAAACCGTTTCTGGACATAATTCCATGACTCAGCGGAATCTCACCGTCTGCTTCATCCAGGGTTCTGGCTGTTCCCAGCAGATCTTTTGGTTCATCACCATAATGCCACACGCGCTCGCTGGCTTTTCCACCCGCTACACGTATCATCAGACCGCTTGGAGAAAATTTCTGTCTGTCATAGTGGATTTCCAGGTCTTTGGTGTAAATATGTAATTCCTCACCGCCATCGCTCACCCTGAATTCCGGCACCGGGAAATCACGATTGCATACCATCTGTGTTGCTCTGTCCTCAAATCCTCCGTCTTCGCTGTACTCAAAACGAATCAGGGCAGTTGTCAACATTGTAATCCTGAAATGATCGCCCACGATCACAGCTTCCTTTCTGCATACAGGATTACCTTCCAGCATAAATTTCTTTAAGTCCATAAAAGCTTTTCCTCCTTTACATCAACAACAGTTGTAACAGCTGCTTTTATGTCTATTTTAATCTTCTGTAGTCTGATTGACAACGCTTTTTTTCAGCTACTGAACATTTATATGACATATACTTGTGATACTATTTTCTAGAACGTGTCTGAAAAATGCTTTACGCAAGATGTGCGTCACAATTTGCAGGAGATTTTGGGAATGATTTTCCAAACACACTCTAAAGCAGCTGCCGAAGAGGACGAATGATAATCCTGAGCACACCGTAGTATAACTTCTTTTTCCGATTCAACACTTTCCCCTGGTACTTTGCGCCTTCGGTTTCCTGACCGTTTGCAAGTACCTCTTTGCTTTTTTCCATATAATCTGATTCTGTTTCGTGAATCTGCTGACTCAGTTTTTCGCTGTCAATTACCAGCATCAGTTCCGTATCCAGATAAGTACTTCGCATATCCAGATTATAGGAACCTACTACTGACAGACGGTCATTTATCAGCACAGCTTTTGTATGAACCGGATAATCATTCATCAGTTCATACACATCTGCCCCTGTTTCCAGAATTTTCTTTTTCTGATTAAGATAATCTGTACAGCCCCATGGATTAGAGCCTTTTTCCACTGCATTCAGCACGATCTGAAGTTTTGCATGATCTGAAATCCCCTGCAATACATCATACATGTAACCATTACAGATCACATAAGGAGTCTGTATTATTACATGATCTGCATTTTCAGTAAGATACTGAATTGTCTGGAGAACCTGCGGTGTTTTTCGTCCCGCCTCAATTCCATTATTGATCAGAGTGATCTTGTTTGCTTCTATCGTATCCTTTTCCCATGCACTGTAGGTTTCTATATCATTGTACCTTTTCAGCAGAGATATGTAAATTTCTTCCATGTGCCGGTATGCATCCGTATATCTGGAAGATTGTTTGCCTTTTTTAATGCTCACACAGCTTTCCTTCCATATTTTATGGAAATAATCCTCAAGCTGGTTCAGAGACTCTCCCTGTCCTTCTGATGTATCATACACCAGGATATCTCTGTCTTCATTAATGCCTTTTGTCTGATCCCCCAGAAAGATATCATTGCTGTTGCGTCCGCCCAGCAGATACATTTTCTCATCCACGATCAGATATTTATCATGCATGCGATAATTCACCTTAAACAGATTGACCGGTGTCACCGGATTGTAAACTCCCACTTCCACATTCTCATATGATGCCAGAGCCTGGAAATCGCTGCTTCCAGCCAGAAACAGTTGCTGATAAATTCCATCGATCAATAACTGAATCTTCACACCTCTTGCCGCAGCGCAATTCAATGCGGCAAGAATTTTAGTGCCATTATCATCCGCGCGTAAGTCAAAGGTAGACAGTACAATGCTCTCCTTCGCAGTGCCAATCATACGAAGCCTCCACAAAAGTGCCTCTTCATTATCGTCAATGCAGCAAATTCTTTCTACGCCTGCTGTCTCTGATGTAAATTCTGTCTTTCTCAGACTTTCCACATATTTTTCGTCCGGTTTTCTGCAAAAAAGAGGTGAAAGTACATTCACCAACACCACGATCAGCAAAAAAAGGCAAAATACTTTGCCTATTCTTTTTAGTATTTTTTTCATTCGATACCACAACCTCCCTTGACCAGACCGGAACCCATATATTTGACTTATTCCTCTTCTTTCGACAATACACTGAGTATAGAGTATAACATAATCAGAAGCCATAGTGCATCTTTTGATACGAAAAGCGTTAAAATCTTTTCACAAACCCTTTTCTTTTTCTTGCAATGTCTTATATGTTTCCGACTTATAAAAATTCAATGTCATCAACTCTTTCCAACAGGGAGGGATTTCAATGTTATCAGGATGGTTTGTATAAAGTGTGATGACTGGTTATAAAGAGAGTTTATCTGCATCTTGCACAGCAGTCTTCTCTCCTGCATGAAGATATTTACCAGCTTGACCCTGTGTTCTTCAAGCGCTATCAGCAGCATAAAATACTTTTACGCCCTTGTGGAACTTTCTCCGCAGGGGCGTAAATATTTCATTTTTCTCTATTTCCCAGACACCTTTATTTCTCACTTTCCCGCAAAACAAGAAAAACACCGTCCCCGCGGCAATCGCATTGTCCGCAAAAACAGTGTTCTTAGTGCGCCTTCAGGGGTTCGAACCCTGGACACCCTGATTAAGAGTCAGGTGCTCTACCAACTGAGCTAAAAGCGCATATTCTTTTTGTTTTTCTCTGTGTTAAAGTTTTGCATCACCCTCAACGCAAGTGATATTATATATAATAGTCGTTTAAATGTCAATAGGTTTTTTCAAAAAAAATCAGATTTTTTTCTATTTCATTTATTTTTCCTTTTTTTCGTCGTTTTGGGACATTTTGTTAAGTGTTTTATTGACCTCTTCTGCGGATTTCCGCAGGCGGCTGAAGATATTATCAAAGTTTTTGTGTTCATAACGGAATTGTAGCATCTTATTATGGAAAGAACTTTTTCGTTTCACTGGCTGACTCCTTCGGGGCGCGAAGCGCCCCGAAATTTTCTTATACTATAATATGCACTGCCAGCCACAATAGATAATCAAATGAATAATCGCAATCCACTTCACTACGGAATTGCTATAAACCAGATGATTGCTCTGCTTTTTTATCTGTGACACCCTCTGGAAATCACCATCTTACAGATTGGATTTCCCATAGAAGAAAATTTCTCTTCATATTCTGTCATAACATTTCCCTGTACCATCTCTTCATTATGATGCAGATCAAAAGTAGATGCCTCCAGATTCCATCCGGCTTCCTCCACTTCTTCCAGGGAAAATTCAAACAGTTCCTTATTATCTGTCTTAAATTCCACTTTTCCATCCTGAACCAGAATCTGGTCGTAACGTGCCAGGAATTCTCTGGATGTCAGGCGACGTTTTGCATGGCGGGCTTTTGGCCATGGATCGGAAAAGTTCAGATAAATCTTATCTACTTCACCTTTCTCAAAGATTTCCGGCAGAAGTCTGGCATCCACTCTCATAAAAAATAAATTAGAATAAACCTCTCCATTCTCCTCCAGTTCCTCCCTCTTCTGCAATGCGCGAAGAAGAACGCTGTCATACATCTCGATTCCTATATAATTGATATCCGGATGCAGCCGGGCCAGATCCATAAGAAATCTTCCTTTTCCCATCCCTACTTCAATATGAAGAGGCTGCTTTTTCACAAAAACTCCCCCAGTGTCCTTTCTTTGTCTGTGGTTCCTGCACCACATAAGGGCTCTCCAGAATTGCATCCTGAGCTCCCGGAATATTTCTTAATCTCATAAAAATCTCCTGTTCCTTTTCTTATATCTCCAGAGCGTGTTTGAAAAATGCTTTACGCAAGATGTGCGTGCAATTTCCTGCCACCAATAAACTACCATACCATACTCCTAACGTCAATTACATCCCGGACAGATATTCGCAGGAGATTTCTTTAACTTGTCTAAAAAATAACAATTTTTTTTATTTCTGAAAAAAATTTAGATGGTTTTTTTAAACAAAAGGGTGTATGATATCTAACAGATATTACTATTTTGTGCATAGTAAATCTGGTTTTTTTGTAAAATTTTGACAACTAAGGAGGTTGAAGATGGAGCAGATACTTAACAAATTATCTGAAATCGAGCTTACAGCCCAACGCATCATGGAAGACTGCGACCGGCAAAAGCAACAGCTTTCTGAAGAGGCAGAACAGAAATGTAAAAATTATGACAAGCAGCTGGAGTCCCGGACAGCAGAGCAGATTCGACGGATCCGTCAGCAACTGGAAGAAGAAAAAGATTCTCGCCTGGCACAGTTACGTGCAGACACAGACGCTACCTTTTCTTCACTGGATGCTCATTACGAACAGCAGCACTCACAACTTTCCAGAGAATTGTTTGAGAAAATACTAACTATGTAAAGATCTGTCTCAGACACACTCTAGATGACATCAGGAAAGGAAGTGAAAAACAATGGGAGGCGTACTCTCCTACAGCGGACTTTCCACGAAAATCCGCGCAATGCAGAGCAGGCTTACTACCATGGATCAGTTCGAGGAAATCCTCCAACTCTCCGATGTCACGCAGGTAGCCGCCTATCTGAAGCGAATGCCGGAATACTCTTCCAGGTGGGATGCACTGGATGAAAATACCCTGCACCGTGGCCAGATTGAGAAGCTTCTGAAGAAATCCATATTCCAGAATTTCTCCAGAATTTATCACTTTGCCAACCCGGAGCAGCGTAAATTTCTGGATCTGTATTCCAAGCGATATGAAATCCGTGTACTGAAGGAAGTCATGACAAATATCTTCGATCACCGCGACACGGATCCTGTAGATGTTTCTCCGTACCGTGAATTTTTCCGTCTGCATTCCAATATTGATGTAGACCGGATCACTACCTGTTCCACCATGGAGGAACTGATCTCCTGCCTCAAAGGAAACGAATTTTATATCCCGCTTTCGAAGATCCAGGAGCATGAAACAGCACTTCTCTTCGACTATGGTATGGCACTGGATCTGTACTATTTTACCCAGATCTGGAACATCCGTAAGAAGCTGTTTAAAGGTAAAGATCTGGAAGAGATTACCCACACTTACGGTGAGAAATTTGATATGCTGAACCTGCAGTTTATCCAGCGTTCCAAAAGGTATTACAACATGGATCCGGCAAGTATTTATGCCCTGCTGATTCCTGTAAATTATAAGTTAAAGAAAGAAGAAATCACAGCTTTGGTGGAAGCGCCTTCATACGAAGAAGGTCGAAGAATTTTCCAGAAAACATGGTACGGCAACAAATATGAACAGCTTACCGTAGCCAATCTGGAAGAATTCTACAACCACATCCACCGCTCGATCCTTGAGAAGGAATCCCACAGAAATCCATATTCTGTAGCAGTGATCTATTCTTATCTGTATAACAAGGAACACGAAGTAAACCGCCTGACTATCGCCATTGAATGCGTACGTTACGGTGTGCAGCATGATGAAGCCATGCGTTATATTTGCAACAGTTGATTTCTATATGGCGCATAACTGAATAACTGCTTCGCAGTTTAAAGAACATTAACCAGGAGGTGAATTTATGATTGAGAAAATGAAGTTCCTGAGCATTACCGGTCCTAAGGCCGATATTGACAGAGTGGTAAACACCTATCTTTCCAAGTACGAAATTCATCTGGAAAATGCCCTTTCCGAGCTGACCGCAGTAGAGAGTCTTTCTCCGTTTATGGAAATCAATCCATATAAGGAAGCACTCTCTACTGCCAACAGTTTCTATGATGAACTGGCAGATCCGGAGAAGATTTCTGCCAAACCCATGGATACTGAACAGGCTTTAAATACAATCCGCCGGATTCAGTCTGATTATCAGGAACTAAGCAATAAACGTGCTGATCTGGAGAGTCAGCTTGCAGCTCTGGATGAATCTCTGCGAGTGATCCGCCCGTTCAGAAATATTAATTACAATATTTCCTCAATCCTGAAATTCCAGTTCATCCACTTCCGTTTCGGAAGGATTGAGAAGGAATATTACCAGAAATTTGAAAAGTATATTTACGAAAATCTGGACACAATTTTCATTAAATGTGATGAAGATGACCAGTATGTCTGGGGTCTGTATTTTGTCCCGGAGCACGAAGCCCAGAAAGTAAAAGCCGTCTATTCTTCCATGCACTTCGAGCGTATTTATATGCCAGATACGTATGAGGGAACAGCAAAAGAAGCTTTCGAACAACTGACTGAAACACGCAACAGAGCTGCTGCTGATCTGGCATCTGCCGATCAGAAAAAAGCAGATTTTCTTCTTAGAAATCAGAAAGATATCGTTGCATCACGCAATGCTATCGCACAGCTTTCCGGTAACTTTGATGTGCGCAGACTTGCAGCATGTACACATGGGATAAGGACGTTTTCTATATCTTATGTGGATGGATGACAGAGAAAGATGCCCATTCTTTCCAGAATGATATCAAAGACGACAGCCGCATTTTCTGCATTATTGACGGTGAAGAGGACGAACATCTGAAGCCAGGCATCCACCAGCAGCCACCTACCAAACTGAAGAACCCGAAACTGTTTAAACCATTTGAAATGTACATCAAAATGTATGGTCTTCCGCCTATAACGAGATGGATCCAACATGGTTTGTGGCACTGACTTATTCCTTTATTTTCGGTGCAATGTTCGGTGATGTGGGGCAGGGATTGCTGCTCTTTATCGGTGGTTTCCTGCTTTATAAATTCAAACATATCACACTGGCAGGCATTATCAGTTGTGCAGGTGTGTTCTCCACAATCTTCGGATTTATGTTCGGAAGTATCTTCGGATTCGAAGATGTGATACCAGCCCTGTGGCTTCGCCCGATGAACAATATGATGTCAGTTCCGTTTATCGGAAAGCTGAATACAGTATTTATTGTTGCCATTGGTTTTGGTATGTGCCTGATCCTTTTATGTATGGTATTTAACATCCTGAATGCCTGGAAAGCCGGAGATGTAGAACACATCTGGTTTGATACAAACTCAGTAGCTGGTCTGGTATTCTACGGCTCTGCAGTTGTCTCCATTGCACTTATACTGAATGGCAAAACACTTCCCGGCGGAATCGTACTGTTTATCATGTTCGGCGTACCATTGATCCTAATCTTCCTGAAAGAGCCACTTACAGCCCTCATTGAGAAGAAATCAGAAGTTATGCCAAAAGAGAAGGGAATGTTCGTTGTACAGGGACTTTTTGAAATGTTTGAAGTCCTGTTAAGCTACTTCTCCAATACCTTTCCTTCGTCCGTATCGGAGCTTTCGCAGTCAGCCATGCAGCGATGATGGAGTCGTTCTCATGCTTGCAGGCGCAGAAA
>ENA-OQAZ01000329-OQAZ01000329.1-human-gut-metagenome-genome-assembly--contig:-NODE-329-length-26931-cov-6.733696_pt1 | contig 26931 bp, 19 predicted proteins | sample MGYA00242737_ERZ504531 | MGnify/ENA primary metagenome ERZ504531 (study PRJEB26092, sample SAMD00036244) | human gut metagenome | host: Homo sapiens | study: EMG produced TPA metagenomics assembly of... | reverse complement strand
GAATTTTGAATCTCCTGAAGCCTTTATAAAGCTTTGGATAAATATATTGAATATTATAACAATAAAAGAATCAAAGCCCGGTTAAATGGAAAGAGTCCGGTACAATACCGAACTCTTTCTATTACGGATAATGTTTAACTTGTCCAACTTTTTGGGGTCACTTCAAAATTTGAGACAACCTCTTTCTTTTTAGTTCAAAGCCAATCTCTTTTTCCGGATAAACAACCAGTAAGCCGTAAGCACCAACAATCCAGTAACCACCCACGACACCGGATACACCATCATCAGCACATCGTATCCTCTCCACACCGGTGATACCCCATACACCCAGACAATACGCAACAGGCAGGTTCCAAACACCGTGAGCACGGCCGGAGTCAGCGATTTTCCCATGCCGCGCAACGATGAACCGGCAATCTCATAACTGCTGGCAATAAACTGACAGGCCAGCACAATGTGCATGCGGATAGCCCCGAAATGATGCACCATCGGCACATCCGAAAAGAAGCCCAGGAAGAAATCATCCTGCCAGGCAAAAAGCCAGTTGAAGGCTGCACAGAAAGCCAGACTTGAGCCCATGCAAATCCAGAACACCCGATGCACCCGGTCCATTCTTCCGGCCCCATAGTTCTGGGCAATGAAGCTGATGGCAGCCCCGTTGAATCCCTGATAATGAAATAGCAATAATACTCAAAGTTGAGCGCAGCCGACGAACCAGCAATCGCATCAGCTCCGTAGCTGTTGATAGACGACTGCACCACCACATTCGAAATGGAGAAAATCATACCCTGCACTCCTGCCGGCACTCCGATGCGCAGCATACGGCTCAACTCCACCCCGTGAATCCTCATCTTGTCGAAATGCAACCGGAAAGGTTCTTTCTCCTTACGCAGCAAACGAATGATTAAGGTAGCACTGACCGTATTGGCTATGCCCGTAGCTACAGCCACTCCTGCCACACCCATGCCGAAGCCTATCACGAACAGCAGGTTCAGCAAGGTATTGACCACACCGGCCATGACCAGAATATACAACGGACGCCGTGTATCGCCCATGCTTCGCAAAATGGCGGCACCGAAATTAAATGCCATGATAAAAGGCATCCCCAGGAAATAAATACGCAGGTAAGTCACCGCCTCATCCAATACATCCGGCGGAGTACCCATCCATGTCAGAATCGGCCGGGCAGCTACCTGCCCCAATACCAGCAAAAAGAATCCGCTGAGAAGCGCCACCAACTGCACTGTACTGATGGCATTGCGTATGCTCCTATCGTCCTGCTGCCCGATGTGGTTCGAGATAATGGCACAAGCTCCCATGGAAACACCCATAAACAGGTTTATCAATAACCCGATGACCGGTGCGTTACTTCCCACGGCTGCCAGGCCCTGCTTCCTACGAAATGGCCCACTACTGCCACGTCCACCGAATTAAAAAGCTCTTGTAATAAACTGCTGGCTGCCAGCGGAAGGGCAAACAGCAAAATTTTCTTGAACAACGGCCCGTTCAGCATATCTATCTCATTACTTTGGGCACGTTTTTTAGTCACACTGTGATCCATCTTTTTTACCTTCTTCAAAATGCGCGGCAAAGTTACGGTAAAATTGAATAAGATGGATACAGGCAAACTTCTGTTTATCCATTATTAATCACCCAGCCACCTATAATTACCCTCATTCGTAGTTATTCTTATTAATCAGGTTTACCACTACCTTCACCATGACATCTTTTTCCTCGGTACGGCTCTCAGCTATCATCAGCGTAAGAGCCACAAGGGTGTTGTCGGCAATGCGCTTACTCCCATCCGGATTGTAGAGAATACCGTTACCGGCCATAAACCACAGAAAAAGGGTGGCAGCAATACGTTTGTTGCCATCACTAAACGAATGATTTTTCGTGACGAGATAAAGCAGCATAGCCGCTTTTTCCTCCACAGAAGGGTAAAGATCTTGCCCGCCAAAAGTCTGGTATATTTGCCCGATGGAACTTTTAAAGGAATCATCCTTCTCATGGGCAAACCACTGGCTTCCACCGAATTTTTCCTTCAGTTCTTCTATGGCCTGCATGGCTCCCTCGTAGGTAGCATGAAACTTTACGTCGTTAGTGGTCTGCTCTACCGCCAGCTGCTGATAATCGTATCTGTCTAACGTATCGAGAGCATAAGCGTAATCGGAAACCACTTCCACCAGATTGAGCGCATCTTCCGAAGTCAGTGCTTCCTGTGTCTTGACTGTACGGCCCAAGACCGTTACCAATTGCTTCAATTCAGTATAACGCTGTTCGGTCAAAACCTTATTGACGACATAGCCTTTCACCAGATATTCTTTCAGCACCTTATTGGCCCATATACGAAACTGAATACCTCGTTGGCTTTTTACACGATAACCCACGGAAATGATGACATCCAAAGAATAAAAGGCAACAGGTTGTTTCACTCCATCAACACGCAAAAAATGCGTGTTGTTCTCTTTTTCCAGTTCACCTTCGGAAAAGACATTATTGATATGTTTTCTTATAGTCTTTTCATCCCTATCAAATAGATTGGCCATCTGGTTAGCTGAAAGCCATACAGTCTCGTCTTCTAATTTAACGTCAATGGATGTTTGTCCATCAGCGGTACGATAAATTACTATTTTATCATTCAATTCCATAACCCAATTTCCTAAACCGATTCAACAACTCTGTCATGCTTTCTTCTTCCTGTTTCAGTAAATCTGTAACTGCTTTGCCATGTTCTTTATTCTTCTTTTCTTTTATTCATCAGTTACCTTAAATTTACCTTATAATATGAAGCTATCTCTATCCATATTCTCTAAAAGATTGATTAGCATGCAATAATTACAAATTTAATGATTAAGCATAAGAAAAGCCAATGTTAAATTTAAAATATTCGTAGCCTCCAGACCTTACCATCTAAACATACCTCCACACTTTCCCAACCCCTTAATCCCCAAACAGCAAACGAACTTACAAAAATACCTCGACACGAATGTGTCAATCTCTCCGCACGTACGTGTCGAGATATCAGCACGAACGTGTCAAGACCTCGTCACGTACGTGTCGAGGTAAATTTAACTATATTTTTAAGAAATGGCCCAAGTTGATTTCCTGAAAAAGTCCACATACCCTGTAAACGTTTTTCATGTATAAAAAGACAAAAAATTACCTTATCCACATACGATTCACGCAAACAACCGTATCTTTGCAAAAAAATTTGCAGATTATGAAGAAAATAGGTTTAATCATACTGGGCGGGGCACTGATAATGAGCAGTACCTCGTGCGTCACCAAGAAAAAATTCCTCCTTGCAGAAAACGGACGGATAGAAGCATTGTCCAGAGGAGACAAGCTGCAAGGGCAACTGAACGAATGCCACAACGAAATGGACAAGATGCGCGGACAAATTGACCGTCTGCAGCAAGATACCAACCGGCAGGGGAACTCCATCCGCCATTACCAGCAGCTATTGTCAAGCAACATGAACGAACAGGAGAAACTGAACGCCCTGCTTGGTGAAAAGTTGAAAGAACTGGATGAACGTGAAAAGACCATTCAGGAACTGCAAGGCATGATTGACCAGCAGAATGCCACAGTACAGAGCCTGCTCAACAGTGTGAAAGATGCCTTGCTCGGCTTCAGCAGTGACGAGCTGACCGTACGCGAGCAGAACGGCAAGGTCTATGTAGCCATGTCCGACAAGCTGTTGTTTCAGTCCGGAAGTGCCAAACTGGATAAACGTGGAGAAGAGGCTTTGGGAAAGTTAGCTGAAGTGTTGAACAAGCAGACCGAAATTGACGTATGCATCGAAGGACATACGGACAACAAGCCGATTCATACCGCACAGTTCAAGGACAACTGGGACCTGAGCGTTATCCGCGCTACTTCCGTAGCACGCATCCTGATTGAAAAATACAAGGTCAATCCGTTGCAGATACAACCCAGCGGACGCGGAGAATACATGCCGGTGGCCGATAACGAAACAGCCGAAGGTCGCGCCAAGAACCGCCGCACAGAGATTATCATGTCGCCGAAACTGGACAAGCTGTTCCAGATGCTGAAAAAATAAGAAAGACTGAAAGTCTTTACAAACCAATAGCCCTGACATGCTTCACCACACGGGAAGTATGTCAGGGCTATTTATATGTCGGTTTACATGAAGGTATTATTTATTGATATAGAAGCTGCGCTCCACCGGTTCGGCCGTCTGTACCTTTCCCTTCAATCCATACTGCCAGGCCACAACCGTCACTTTAACCGGAAAACGGCTCCGTGGCGGAATCGGGGTAAACTCCAGCGTATTGTTCGCCGTGATGCGGGCCGGACCTTCCTTCACGTAGTAATATACGGGTAAGCCACAGTCGGATACCGCATTCAAGGGCAACGGTGCACTTCCTGCCTTCACGTCTTCCAGTCCCGGGAAAAGAATGTGCTGGCGTTTCCCTTCCGTCAGGCGGTAAGGAATACGCAGATTCACCTGCTGCACGGCTCCCTTGTAGTGCTTGTCGCCCGGATGACTGGCCAGTAGCCAGATGTCCGACGTGCGGCGCGGATTGTACATCCCCATCCGGTAAAAACGAACCGTAAACGTGGTATCATCCACCTGCTCCACTGGTCCACAAATGCGTTCCAGACGAATCTTTCCCACCGCATGTTCGTCCGTCATTTCCTGACGAAGCGAATCCGTAAAGCAGGCATTCAGATGAAATGTCAGCCCATCTTCTTCGGGCAAGAACTTCAGCAACACCCCTGCATGCAGTTTCGGATTATAATCCACCCGCTTGCCCTGCTGGCAAATGCCTAAATACTGCATCTTTTTCAGTTTATGTTCCTTATAGCGCTGCTCGGTAAGCTCTGCCATCTCCCGGTCAAAATACCAGAAGGCATCGTGCACATCTCCCTTGTAGCGCGCTACCGGTGCAGGAGTAGCCCGCCTTGTACGTTCGTCGGGCGACCAGCGCTGTACCAGCCAGCCTGCAGCCGGGTCCACTTTCTTCAGCGTTTTCCCGCCATCGGCAGGCAAGCGTTGCTCCAGTGCTTTCCGGATAAAACGGGAAATGTAACGGGCCGTCTGCTCCGACACATCGAAATGTCCCCTGCCCGTATCACAAAGGAACGAGATACAGCTCTCCGGATACATCATCCGAAAAGCCAATGCCGGATTTACCCGGGCTTCCCACCATTCATACTCGCCTTCAATCATCAGGCCGGGAATGCCGTCAATGTTCCGCGTCCGTCCCCACTCTAAGTTTTCACGCCCGTAACCGCACAGGTTGGTGCGCGGCGCATCCCCATGGAAAGACACCACCGCCAGTGTCCGTTCCGGATTCCAGGCCGCAAAGTTCCACGGGAAAGTGGCCATGGCCGAATGTCCGAAAGGAATGAGAGGCACCTCACGCAGTTCCGTGTAGCCACTCACTTCCGCCAGGTCGTTCACCATCTGGTCAAACACCTTCTGTGTACCTTTGCGCACATCCCACTGCTGGTCTATTCCGGGAGCAATCCAAATCAGTCCCACTCCCATCTCAGCCAGCGAGTCACGGAAAGACGGCATCTCAAACAACATCTCTTCCGTCATATTCTGCTGGCTCCACATCACGGCCGACAGTCGCTCGCAATGTGCCGGAACCCACAAGAAGGCTTCCGGTTCCTTTTTCGTTTCGTCCGATACAAAACCTTTCAATGTGACCACCCACTGCCACTCTCCGGCACAAACCGTCTGCAGCCAGGCCATTACCATACATAATATACACACTCCTTTTTTCATCTTTCTTTCATTTATTATTCGTTCCTACAATTTCTGATACCGTACGCGACAGGACCGGACTGCCGTAAAATGACGAAAAGCCATCTTCCTTGCTGGAGCCTCCCTGCACATGGGCGATAAAAAAGCCGCACACTCCCTCGCGCTTGTTTATCCAGGGATAAGCTCCTGCCATCCGGGAGAACTAATCTGATACGCCTCTCCGGTCTGTTCGTCCAGTAATTCACGCCACTCTCCTAACCCGTAAATTCCCGTGTGATGCTTTCCAAGGGCCCGTTCCACATATTCTCCGGGCATCACCTGTGCGCTTCCTACCTGGTCGGCTTGCATCTCACGCACCGTTTCTGTCTTCAAGATACGTTTACCCTCATATACACCCTCGTGCGAAATCATTTTCAGGAAACGCATGTAGTCGGCCAGCGTCGTACAAAGTCCGCCACCCAGCATCGGTGCATGTCCTCCATCGGTATTGACTGGGGTAAAGTGTGAATGCCGCATACCCAACGGAGCCGCAATCAGCTGCTGGAACAAGGTCTCAAACTCTTTTCCAGCTGCCACCTCTGCCATTCGTCCGGCCACCTGCATCGCCAGTCCGCCGTACTCAAAGTGTGTGCCCGGTGTAAAGACCGTATCCAGCGGCAGAATCTCCGCCACAGCCGAATCCAGGTGATTGTAATTGTCAACCCGGGGTTCAGGAAGATACGGCCGGATGCCCGACGTATGCGAAAGCAACCTTCGCAACGGAATGCTCCCCTTTACATCTCCCCGAAACTCAGGCAGCCATTTCTCTACCGGGTCATCCCAGTCCAAAGCCGTCGTATCGACCACGGCTGCCACCACTGCCGCTGCTACCCACTTGCCGGCCGAAGCCACATACACCTGCGTGCTGTCCGTAAAACCGCCATAGTCTTTCCGGAAAAGAACGGAATCGTCTTTCATCACACAGACTGCCCCGCCCGGATAATATCCTTTGTCCATCCAGGCGGAAATGATGGAGTCCAAAGGAGCAAAGTCATACGCTTTCTGTGTATGAGTCCCCTTCACGCAAGCACATAAGCCCGCCATTCCGGCAAGGAAAATCAAGTTCTTTATTTTCATATCCAAATTTACGCTTTTGTAAATAGTTACGTATGAAGAAAATGATTTACCTAAAAAAAGAATGCATTTTTTAGGTAAGAAACAAAAAAGACCGGAAAGCAGCCTCCTTTTATAGATTCTGTTTCCGGTCTTCACCTTAATATTATATTCTCAGTATTTGTATTGCCTTTATTCTCCGTCTACCAACTGAAGTTTATAGCTATAGCTGTACTTCTTGTCCAGCAGGCGGTATTCATTGTGCGGATACATGCCCCAGCTGTTATCGCCTCCCAGTCCGCGCTGTTTCAGGTCGACATGCAGACACACATTCTTTTGCGGAATCACGTCCACTGTATGCTGCAGCTTGCGGGTCAGTCCCGGATCAAGGTCTTCCGGCGTAAAGTGCAGGGCAGTAAACGCCAGCGGCTGCAAGCCCGTCACCTTCAGTCCGAATCCCTGGGCATCGAGCAGTGAAACCCAGCGCACATCGGTCTTGTTACCCGTTTCCTGCGGACGGATGTACGGATAGAACTGATTGCTGACCGTATCTTCATAACGCCCTACGAAGGTAGAGCTGCAACGGTCGGTATAGTTTTCTTCCGGTCCGCGACCGTAGTACACCAGCCGTTCATAGTCCTTCTTCAGTTCCATTCGCATACCGAAACGAGGAAGTTCCGGAAGCTTCCGTCCCGTCAGGTCGATGCTTCCTGTCACGACCACCGAACCGTCGAGACAAATCTGGTATTCCATCGTATAGGGCACCAGCACATCCTCCAGCATCCAGTCTACCGTTACCCGGATTCCATTGGCATCCTGCTCGCCCACTGACACCTTGCGTACCGAACGGTTTACATGCGCCGTACGCCATACACCGCAAAGCAGCGGCATCTTGTTGCCGAAGTCATTGTCGGTCGGCACACGCCAGAACGCCGGTTCCGGATACTGCGACAGCGGAGACTTGCCATCCAGCGCATACTGGAAAAGCACTCCTTTCTTCAGGTCAATCTTACCCGATACCCGGCCTGACTGGAACGACAGCACATTCCCCTTCACTTCGGCAGTCAGCTGTCCTCTGCTTTCGGCTGCACGGCAAAGAAATCCCCCGTTCCAATCTTCAACTGTTCACGAGCCACCTCAAAGCCTGCCGGAATCAATTCCGTAGCCTCACGCGTATAGGCATATAAGTTCAGATAATGCTCATTTCCATCCTCAGGAATCTCCGGAAGCGACAGCTTCACCTCTTTGGAGGCATGCGGTTTCAGGCGCACCTCAAAACGTCCGGAGTCGGCCGGTACCCCGTTCTTGACGAGTTGCCAGCGGAAATCATACGCAGAAAGGTCGGTAAAGTCATACAAGTTGCGCACCGAAATCTTTCCATCCGACAAATCTTCTGCCTTGAAATGGATATACTGATACACCTTCTTCACCTCGTAAGCCTGCGGTTTAAGCACTCCGTTGGCCGAAATCAATCCGTCCGTACCGTGTTCAGTTCCGTTTTCTTATCCTCCAGCCAGCGGCGACTGCCCATCTTTCCGTTATAGGTCCAGTATGTACGGCCATCCTCTGTCTGCGTCTTGAATCCCTGGTCCATGAAGTCCCAGATAAATCCCCCCTGCATGTTCGGGCTGTCGTAAATCACCTCCCACAGGTCTTTGATATTTCCGTTGCTGTTTCCCTGCGCATGCGCATACTCACACATGATGTAGGGACGCGTCTTGCCGGAATTGCGGTATTCCTTCATCCGGCCAAAGCTGGGATACATGGGACATACCACGTCCGTATTCCAGTCTTCCCATGCCTGCTCAAACTGCACGAAGCGGTCGGGGTCGTACGCCTTCAGGCGCTTGTACTCATCGTGGAACACTTTTCCGTTGCCGCACTCATTACCCAATGACCAGCCGATGACGCACGCATGGTTCTTGTCTCTCTCTACCAGGCGCGTAATGCGGTCTACATGTGCCGCATACCATTCCGGACGGTAAGCCGGATGTGGAATCGTATCCTTGAAGTAAGGCACGGAACCCATTCCGTGAGTCTCAATGTTCGCCTCATCCACCACATAGAATCCATATTTGTCGCACAACTTATAGAACAGCGGATGGTTGGGATAGTGGCACGTACGCACCGCATTCATGTTCAGTTGCTTCATCAGTTTCAGGTCGGTCATCATGATGTCCCGACTCTGCACATGCCCCAGGCTGTCATTGTGCTCGTGACGGTTCACGCCTTTGATATACACCGGTACCCCGTTCACTAACAGCTTTGAGTTCTTGATTTCAATTCGACGGAAACCCACCTTGCAGGCTGTGACCGACTGCGGTTTTCCCGACGCATCGGCCAGTGTCAGCACACAGTCATACAGATAAGGGTGCTCGGCATTCCATTGGTTTACCCGACTGACCGTTCCGGAGAATGAAAGCGTTTCCTCCTGTTTCTCCCGGTCGAAGCGTCTGCTCTGCGCCCACACCTTCTTGCCGTTCTTGTCCAGCAGTTCCAGCTTCACCATTCCCTGCTTCATCCGGTTGCCACTGAACTCACGCAGGTCAACCGTTCCACGGAACACTCCGTGCTTATAATTATCGTCCAGTCCCGCTCTGAGGAAGAAGTCCCAGATAGTCAGCTTCGGATACGCCTGAAGGTACACATCGCGCTCAATACCCGACAAGCGCCAGAAGTCCTGGTCTTCCATGTAACTACCGTCGTGCCAGCGGTACACCTGCACTGCCAGCAGGTTCTTCCCTTCTTTCAGGAAAGAAGTCACGTTGAACTCCGCAGGCGACTTGGAAGCCTTGGTCATGCCCACCTGCTTTCCGTTGACAAACACACGGGCATAGCCGCTGATGGAACCAAAGTGCAGCATCACCTCACGTTCGTCCCATCCCGCGGGCACCGTGAACCATGTGCGGTAGGTACCCACCGGATTCTCCACATCAATAAAAGGAGGATTAGGTGAGAAGACATACTGGATGTTGCGGATAATCGGTTCGCCGAAACCCTTCAGCTCCCAGTTGGACGGCACGGCAATCTCCTGCCATCCTTCCTCCGAAAGGTCGGTACGATAAAAATCTTTCACACTCTCTTCTATCGAAGAAGCATAACGGAACTTCCAGGTACCGTTCAGTGAATGAATCCACGGCGAACGGCTGTGATCCTCCGTACGCGCGTCCTCCGCATTCTCATACAACGCAAAGTCTACGTGCGGCTTCTCTTTGTTCCACTCGTATCGCGTAGGGTTCTCCACTCGTTCTGCTGTGCCCATGTCAGACTTGCCAGACAGAGCAGGAGACCTAATATTGTTGTTTTCTTTTTCATGAACTATGGTTTGATTTCAAAAACAGCCGACACAAATGGCCGGCTGCTTTCACCAATTATAAATATAAATATTGAGACATTATTTCAAATCATTAAACAGCAACGGACCGTAGCTTGGATGTCCCCCGTCATACTTATCTTCCGTATACGTTTCCAGTAATGATTCTGTGTAGGGCATACTTAATTTCTTACGTTGTACATAATGATTGTATACCATATAAAATACAGGCTGCCAACAATTACCCCGCTCTGTATCCACTCCTCCATTTTTATCTTTGGTCTCTTTGGAAATAACGTCCCATTTACAATATTTGCCTGTGACATCCGTCCAAGTTTCAAAAGGCACATCATACCCTAAATTATATTTTACCGTATATTCATAACCTAATAAGGCACGGTTCTCATATGCAGAATAAAGGTCATTTCCTTGTTTCCAAGCTAATTCACAGATAGCAGATACGGCCCCAAGTCCTAGTACAGTATGCTGTTGATCACGTCCAGACTCTTGGCACTGTCCAGTATCCCCATCAATATAATGTGAAATAGTACCATTATCATTCCCATACAAATAAAAATTCACACATTTTTTATACATATCTACATCATCCCACAAAATAGCAGCAGCCATATAAGATTTTGTCACATGCAAGCCCCAGTTTCCATTCGTGTAAGGATCGGTATTATAAAACTCCTCCCACACCGGAAGAAAGACATTACGAAGCATATCGTTTACTTTCTGAATATCAGTCTCACTGATTTTATCATACGTATGGCTTAACATTTCTAATGCATAGACAATTTTGATTCCTTCAAGACCAGCCATTAATGCGGTATCATTTCCATCAATGTCTTTCAAAACCTCTGCATATGCCAACATCAGTTCCAATGATTTCTTCGCATAATTTTCATCCTGTGTAATCATCCACATTACTGAATTTAAATATACAGCATCAAAATCCTGTTCAGCATTTCGCTTGGTATATCCATAATTTCCATCACGTGCAATAACTTCATAAGGCCCTTTTATCGTATAAGAAGATTGTGCCAAAGGCTCTTTTTCCAATGCTTGAAAAACACTATAAGCAGGTTCCTGTTTTTCCTTTACCATCTGGCGAATATGATCAATGTCTTTCTGTGTATGAAGTATACCTGGATGTTCCAGAGACGGTTCATAATTTGCACCAGACAAAGGCCAGCTATCTATATCATTTACTCCATGCTCAAACTCAGCTGAACAGCTCATTGCCATTAAACCTACGGCAACTAATGGAAAGAATATTCTATTTAACTTCATATTTTTCTGTTTTATTGTTAGGTATTAGGTATAAGGAAAGAATGAAAGAGACGAACCTATAAAAACATTATTCGCCCAATATAGACTACAGATTTCGTCTCTTTCAATTTCCATTGTATTTATCGTCCCTTATTTCTTTTCTTCATTTATTAAACTCTTTAAAGCTTCTTCCGACTCGAATGTTTTAATCCAGTCCACATCTATCGTGCCCGTTTCATCAGCTTCATACCAAATTTTCCAAATTTCAAATACGACATTATCTACCTTCTGCAATTTTGTCGGCATCATTTCCGTATTCACTTTCTTTTTAGTAAAATCAGCATAGAAAACTTTGTAATCACCACAATCCAATACTTCCATGGCTTTGTTTCCCTTATTCGTATCGGCACCATATTTACCTCCAGATGATAAACCACCCCACATATCAAGATACCACTCCATCTTTTCAGATACTTCAAATACATCTTTGGGGAATCTCACTTTAAATGCCAAAATCGGATAATTAGCCACATTAAATTCAAACCCTCCAGTTCGTTTGATTCGGATAGCTTTATAATTTTTGTCAGCACCTGGGAAAAGACTTAAAATACCCTGATCTTCCAACCAGTTGAATTCCAGACATTGTCCGTTAAAGTTCTCCCATGAGTTCATAAACTCGAATGAATCATTCATTTTACCCTCAGCTACTATTACATTCATAGAAGCAGAAATAGGATTACCATCACCATAGTCTGCCGTAGCAGTAACCACAGCGGTTCCATATTTCTTAGCAATAAAGTGTCCGTTTTCATCAACCTCAACTACTTCCGGTTTACTGCTTTCCCATTTCAACGCCGAAAGTGTCGCATTGCCCGGTTTTACATTGAGTTGAGGTACATAAACTTCACCTAATGCCAACTTATCTGATTCTTTAACAAAAGAAAGAGTTTCTATAAAGATGATGGGCTTCACAGTAATTGTAAACTCTTTAGTAAAATGCTTTCCATCTGTAGCTGTTGCCTTAACACGTGCAGTCCCAGCTTTCACGCCTTTCACAACCCCATCCTCGGTCACAGTTGCAATCTCGGGAGTCAAACTTTCCCATTTCAACGTAGGATAAGTAGGATCTGAAGGAATTGTTTGCCATCGCAACTGCAATGAAGCAGTTTCATAAACTTCCAGTTCATTTTCCGTCATATCAAGATTGATATCTTCTATAAAGATAATCTCATCTACCACCTTGATTTCAACAGTAGAAGTAACCGCAAAACCTACAGCAGGCATTACTGAGATAATTGCTGTTCCTGCATGTACAGCCTTTATCCGTCCTTCTTCATCTACACTAGCGATTTCAGGACTTCCTGATTTCCAAATTACTCCCTTATCTGAAGCATTTTCTGGCAATACGCTGTAATTCAATATAGTATCACTTCCTACCAACAACGGTAATACAGGTGTTACATCTAAATTAATATCAGAAATAAGTACCTTTTCATTCATTTCGGGTGACACCATTTCATCGTTGCACGAAACCATAGATGCCATTGTCCCTATTAAACAAACAGCCGCACAACCTTTATATAATATATTTTTGTATGTCATGATTGATATAATATTATTAGATTGCTAATACAAATAAAACTATTACTCCCAACCTGGATTTTGTTTCAAATTCGGATTTAATTTCAGCTGGTCTATAGGCAGAGGATACAAATAATGTTTCTCCTCCCAAACACGACCCTGTTCGCAAATAATACAACCTTCTGCGTCCATGGTTTTAGAAGAAGCGTCCGACCATTTTGTTTCATACTCAGTACCTCTCCATTTAACACCTGTAAGATTCATCGGCATTTCCTCTTCTGCTGTTTTCCATCGTTTTAAATCATCAATACGGAAATTCTCATCATAGAATTCAACAGTACGTTCACGACGTATCTCAGTACGCATATCCAAATTATTGGCAGAAACAAAAGCATTGGTCAAATCAGGCATATTAGGATTAACACGCTTACGAGTCAAATTCAAACTGATAGCTAAATCTTCATCAGAAATTTTATCATCACGTTCAAATACTGCCTCAGCATAATTTAACAAAACCTCAGCATAACGGATAATTGGATAATCATATGCTTCCATTCCTGTAGGTACCCCATCACGTTCACAACACCATTTATGAGGGAAATACCCTGTACCAGTAGAAGGCATAAAGTTCTTATGAGAAGCATTCGCAATTTCTTCTGCACTTCCAGTCCAGTCTATACGTCCTCCTCCTGTTCCCCAATATGTATGTCCAGGAATCATAAGCGTATTGCTCATTCTGTTATCTCGGTCCTTGAACTCGGAATCCACTTTACTATAATCCATGTCTGAGGGTTAATGGGTAAGCCATTACTTTGCAAATACATATTTGCCATTTTACGTGTCACGTATACAGCATTACCCAATCGTCCTTGTGTGATATTAAAACCAATAGAAGCCAATGTAGGATCATGACGTCTAGTAAAAATGTATTCCTTATTCCCACTTTTAGTAATACCAGCAGGATTCGATTTATCATTTTCAAGGATAAAAAGATATTTGTAAGCTTCAGTACCTAATTCCTCTGGAGCAAACAGTTCAAAGAAACCACTTTCTATTACATCATGAGCAGACGTTGCAGCTATATCCAATAATGCGCTTGAACGATCATTGTTCTGTCCACCATTACGAAACTTTTGCCAAGTACCTTCATAAAGAGCGACACGAGAAAGAAAAGCACTCGCAGCCTGACTAGACAAACGACCTTCATCTTTACTGCTAATCTCATTTGCTTCAGGAAGAAGTCTGATTGCTTCTTCCAAATCTTCCAGAATAAAATCAACCACCTCATCGCGAGAGTTACGGGCCATTTGCATTTCAGGTGAATCAATATCCAATGGAGTACGAGTAATAATGACATCTCCATATACCTGCAACAAATCAAAATAACAATAGGCTCTGAAGAAATGGGCCTCACCCACTGATGTTTCGATATCTGCCGGAGCAGCATAACCTTCAGCCTGCTGCAATAATGTGTTCACCTGACGGATACGATTGTAATTATTGGTGTAAGTTTTATCCGACGACGGAATACTATTCGTTCCATTACTGTAGACATCCAATGTGATTCCTGTCCGCAAATCAGAACGAACATCACTATGAGGACTATCATCCAATTGTTTAAAATCGACAGTCCAGCCATAGAACTGAGTAGCAAACAATTTAAAATGGTCTGGAGTCTGCCAGTAATTTGTATCTGCCAACTGAGTTTTCGGCTCCATGTCAAGACATGACTGAAACGTTAGCATAGAAAATAATCCCAAAATATATGTTATCTTTTTCATCATTTCTTTATTTTTAGAAAGTAGCATTGATACCAAAAGTAATTGTACGATTAAATGGATAGCGCTGTTTATTTTCCACTTTGCGTGTAGCCTCAGGGTCCCAGCCATCGTTTATATATGATTTTTCCCACAAATCTGCTCCCGCAACATATACACGTAGATTGCTCAAGAAACCTGTTTTACTTATCAAATTCTTAGGGAAGGTATATCCTAATACAATATCCTTCAAACGAAGATAAGCACCATTTTCTACAGACCATGTAGAAGCCATGTAATTGTAGTTGTTAATATCATTATTGTTTGAGTAGCTCGGATAATAGTTATTGGGAGTTTCAGGCTCCAAACATTGCCCACACTTTGATTAGATGTATTCAACCAAATAGCTTTAAAAGGTACTTTCCATGCATCAATTTCGCGATAGATGGTACGATCTCCAACTCCTTGAAATACTGCATTAAAATCAAATCCCCTCCATTCGAAACCGAAGTTAAAAGAGAAAGACAGTTTGGGATCATCAGTACCTAAAAAGACTAAGTCATCCTGAGTAAGTTTACCATCTTTATTGACATCTTCATACATATGATCTCCTAACGAAGGTTAGCAGGCATATTTACGGAGTTGTTTCCTGTATATTTCTGTGTATACTTCATCAGCTGCTCATCTGTCTGAATTTTCCCCATATAACGATAACCAAATATAGAGTTTAACGGATAGCCATTCAATGCTGCATTGTATCCAGCCTCTACCACCACTTCTCCTCCATCAATCAATTCATTCGTCATATAAGTTAATGTTCCACCTAAATGGTAATTTACCTCACCTATCTTATCACGCCAGGTCAAACTTCCATCATATCCTTTGGCCATAAACTTTCCGGTATTGGTACTTGGTGCTGTACCACCTAACACACCTGGATATAAACGGGAAATCAACATGTTGTTATTTTTTTTCATAAATAATTCAAAGGTTCCGGTAAGTCGATTTCCTATGAAACCAAAGTCTAAACCTAAATTGTAATTATAAATACGTTCCCAAGTACGTACTTTACTTACCAACCCCGCTGATTCCACGTAAGTTCCTTTTGATGTTCCCAGTAAAGCACCACTATTTGACTTATAATTATACAACTGGATACCATCATAGCGTCCGATACCACTTTGATTACCTACCTCTCCGTATGAAGCGCGTAATTTCAATTCGCTCACGTAGTCATGAATATCTTCCATAAAGCTTTCCTCACTGATTCGCCATCCAGCAGATGCTCCCCAGAAGAAATTCCAACGGTTTTCTGGCAAGAATTTAGAGGAACCGTCATAACGGGCATTCAACTCTGCCATATACTTCGACTTATAATTATAGTTGAAACGCCAAAAATAAGACAATATAGCCTCTTCCCACTTATCAACTTTATCAATATAAACCTGTCCTTTACCATTTAATGATTCAATGGCAGACTCTACATCCATGACTTTAGTAGCGCTGTAATCATATGCTGCATAATCATACTGTACACCTCCCATCACAGCCAAATCATGAACCTCGTTCAACAACTTCTTATAAGTAAGGAAAGCAGAAGCCGTACAATTATCTGTGCGGGATGCGCTCTTCATGTAAGAAGATTTTTCCTGTGCAGGATAAGGAGAGTTTTCATTTCTGATTAACGTACCATCATACTGATACCAGTCAATAGACAAATATTGCTCATCACGCATTGCCGTATTTGTGCTATATCCTACAGTTCCTTGAAAATCAAGCCCCTCCAATATGTTTATTTTTAAGACCTCATTTACGCTCATACTAGTAACCGTCAGTCTATTATCGCCACCAAGTTCTACCTGCCAGTTAGGAGTATGAATTCCACCCCATGCATAAGGTTTACCATCTATAGTCGATATCGGTAAACCTGGCTGAGGAATAGAAACACCTAAGACAGCACTAATCTGTGTGGGAGCTACCTGATGCTGACGCTAGCGGCCATATTAGAATCCAAGCTAACACGATTAGAAATTTTAAAACTATTAGATAAACGCACATTATAACGTTCATTTGAATTATTACCCCATTGCAAAGTACCTTGATCATTCAGATAACCCAATGAAAGACGGTAACTAGATTTATCAGTTCCTCCTGAAAGACTCAAATTGTGTTGTGTAGAATTTGCATTTCCCCATAACACATCTGTCCAGTTCATATCGTGAAACACAAAATCGGCTACACCAATAAAAGCATTAGGAATTGGATTAGGAACCGAACCATCTCCCCCATTCAAGTTTATCCAGCTTCCCTTTAAAGACTTTGCCAACTTAGCATAACGTATCCATTGATCATCCTCTCCATAACCATCATTAGTACGTGCCTGAATTACCCCATCAGCCCATTCATCAAGGCTCATCAAACGAGGTTGCAATCCCACGATTTTACGAGTAAACGAACCGCTATATTCTATTTTTGCTTTACCTGCATCCGGACGTTTCGTTGTTACCAGAATTACACCTCCAGCTGCCTTAGCTCCATAAATGGCTGCAGAAGCATCCTTTAAGAAGTTAATGGATTCAATATCATCTGCACTTAACTGGGACATTTCACTTACACTGCTTGCAGGCACACCATCAATAATCAGCAACGGGTCTACAGAATTCTTAGATACTGCACCACGTATAGATATTCCCCATCCTTCCTCACCAGGAGCAGCAGAAGAACGAGTAATACGTAGTCCTGGTACCTGTCCCTGCATAGCTGAAAGAGGGTTACTCACCGTTCCTTTGTTTTGGAACATTTTCTCATCCACAACTGTTACAGATCCTGTCAAAGTCTGTTTCTTTTGAGCTCCATAGCCTACAACCACTACTTCATCCAAAACCTCTGTATCTTCCTTAAGAATGACTTTCGACAAATTAGGATTAGAAGCTGGCAATTCTACCGTTTTATAGCCAATATAAGAAATCACCACTACTGCATTCTTAGAAGACACATTCAACGAATAATTTCCGTCAATGTCTGTGATCACTCCATTTGTAGTTCCTTTTTCAAGAACACTTGCACCAATAACGGGGATACCCTCCGCATCCAGCACTTGTCCTTTCACACTTACCGATTGCAAAACCGATTGTACAGAAGTCACCTCCGCATGCATCGGAGCCACATTGCCGGCTACTAAAGCCGAAACCATCATGGCTGAAAAAAGGACTCTCTGCGATGAATTTTTCAGAAAACCATTCTTCATAAGATTAAACTTTAAATTAACGTTTTTACTTCTTATCATTATTTTATATACATTGTTTCATATAGTTGCGCACTTCCTTGCGGCTGATGACAGATGATTCTCTACCGTACGCTGCGAAAGATTCAGTTCGGTAGCAATATCAGCCGATGTTTTCCCCTCAAAACGATTCATGACATAGATTTTCCGACGCTGGCAAGGAAGATATTTCACCCTCATCAGTTCTTGCTTCTGCAAGTCGCGTACAACGGCACGGGTATCTGCAGCCACAGCCTGCTGAGCCTGACCACATTCTTCCAGGTAAACAGAAGCTTCCTGCTTTCTATAAAGATGACGGAAATAGTCGGATACCAGATTACGGACAATCGTAAACAAGAAATATTTTACGGTATCGGGACGAAGCATAGTACGGTATTCCAAAAGGCGAAGATATGCGTCCTGAACCAAATCTTCCGCATCTTCTTTTTCTCCTATTTTCTTATAGATATAAAAGAAGACCGACTGATGGTAGTCCGCAAAAATCTGTGCTACTAGCTCATTGGATGTGTTCGTCAGGTCTTTCATAAATTAGCTTGTTTTGGTTTTTTGACACTGCAAATGTATCTACAATCCCAAAAAACTAAAACAAATGTAACATGGAATAAATCTCACCTTATCATGCAAGACTAGTTTCTACACAAAAAATTGATTAACAACGAAATAAAACATCCCGCACGAGAGTCTCAAATTATTATTTGACACTTACGTACAGGATGTTTTTCCCTATTTTGACACTAAAAAGTCCGTTAATCTACCGGACGATGCTCACCTGAGACTTGTTTGATGTATTCGTTCGGAGTTATTCCTGCCAGTTTCTTAAATGTGCGGAAGAACGAGGCACGCGAACTGAAACCACAAAGTTCTGCCATGGCCGTCAGAGTATATTTTGCATACTCATCTTTCAGGATAAGCGACTTGAATTCTTCTACACGATATTCGTTGATATAGTCATAATAATTCTTTTCCAAATACTGGTTGAAGAGATAGGAAAGTGAATGGGAGGTAGTGCCTATCGACACAGCAAGATCTGCCACTTTGAGATTCGGATTGCGATAAGGTTTGTTACGCTTCATCCCCTGTTCCAGCAGACGGTAAAGCCGCTTGCACTCTTCCGGGCTGACCTTGTTCGTCCTGTATTTGTCATCAGCAGAGGAAGCAGTCTTTTTCTCCGGCTTCGGTTCTATAGGTTCCGCCACAGTTTCTTCCTCTGTCACTGGTTCTATTTCCGGTGTTACGACTTCTTCTGCCTCTTCTTTTTTCTTATCTTCCTCCACAGCCATCGGTATTTCCGCGTCGTTAAAGCCGTTCAGCTACGTAAAACCGCCCATACCACACGCAACAGGCTACGACGGAACACATACACACCTGCAGCCGCCAACAACAATGCCACAAGAGAATATATCCACTTATACCAGGAACGGTCGGGAATGCAAATATCCAAGGTCATGGCCGAATCGGGATACCCAATCTGACGGATAACAAAAGAAGTAACTCCCGAAGGTAAATCATACAACGATACTTCCGATTTTCCCATCAAGGAAATCCACTCTCCCTCCTCTCCTAACTTATACTCATACATCAGGCTGTTCGGGTCGCTGTATGTAAGTGCAGAGAACTGAATGATTACGCTCTTCTGCGAATTCTCCAGCGTGAGCGCATAATGACCTTCTTCTCCCGAAAGCTGATGCTGCATGCTCTTACCATTGACCAGCACATCCGACAACGAAATAATATAACGGCTGGGGAGCATATCCATGTCTTTCCCATTCAGGCGCACCAATCCTCTGGAGTTACCAAACCAGAAGTTTCCGTCTTCATCTTTTATCGGAATGCAGTTGATGAATATCAGACTGGGAATACCATCGGCAAAATTGAAAGGTACTACCTTGGTTTTCTTGTCGAAACGGTACATACCTTATTGGTCGCCACCCACAACCAGCCTTCCGAGTCTTCCACCACGGCCATCAACGACTTTCCATCCAACAGCGTTCCTGGAGTGAGCCGGCTAAAATGACTCATGGTAAGGTCGGATACAAACAATTCTCCTTTATCTGGCAAGAAATAGAGCTGATGGTCGGAAGTTTCATAAATCATACGGATTTTTTCTTTATGCACAAATCCTTCCGGAAACACATCGTTCTTCAAACTTTCGGACGACGGGTCCCAGATGCAGATACCGCTTTCCGTACAAATCCATCCTTTATGGGATGAATCAAAATAAATCTCATAAACGTTGCCTTCGGGCAGTTTGGAACTGTCGCTCTTGAAGTGACGCACGATTTTCCCGTTCCGGTAACAATACAATCCGGCAGAAGTACCAATCCACAGATTTCCCCGATCGTCAGGACGAAGCACAAAAATATGTCCATGTTGGAAGGGTTCGGAAGCAATCTCAAAATCCCGCAGTTCCAGTGTGGCGCCATCAAGCACATACATACCTCCCCCATAGGTTCCGATATAATATTTCCCGTCGAAATAACAGCTTGACACAATGATGGAAGCCCGCAGACGGGGCGCCTTGAATATCTGGAACCTGCCATCGGCCTCATCAATAAACACAAAGCCGTCGCGAGAACCTATCAGTTTCTGACTTCCATGAAAGGCAATGGTACGGACAGCCATGTCTCTGGAATCAAACAAGTTCTCATATTGATAGGTGGAAAACAAGTCGCTTTGGAACAAAGTGTAGTCTACACCCAACTGGTAAAAGCCAATCCATAACAAGCCGTCACGGTCGACCAATACAGAGTACACAGAATTGGAACGAATCTGGCTATCCGCCTCACGGTCATGCCGAAAGGTACGGATAACACGCTGGCGACTCACGGAAATAAAATGTACACCGTTTCCGTCCGTTCCTACATAGAGCAGGTCTTTCCCATCGCCTGACAAGGCAGAGATGACTCCGCAACCTACATCCAAATAGCGTGAAAAGTACTTGCTGGCAGTATCAAAAAGCACCAGTCCGCTAGTCATTGTACCCATAAAAATCTTTGAGCCGATACGTGTGACGTTATAGAAAGAAAGGTTCTGCCCGTTCTTCGCCAATTTATCTGAAAAAGAAGTAATAGTCTGGTCTGACAAACGAAGAGATTTCAAGCCTCCCATCGTAGAGAGCCACAATATACCGTTTTCTCCTTCCACCATTCCCGTTACAAAATTCGCACGCGAAAAGACATTCTTGTCTACCAGCACATGCTCAAAAACTCCTCCCTTGTATACATACAATCCTTTTTCCGTACCTACATAGAGCACATCCCCCAACTTACAGAATGCATGTACCCCGCTTGTAATCATTTCAGGAGCCAGCCGCTCGAGCTTCTCGGCATCATCGGCCAAGCGGAAAAGTCCCATGCCCGTACCAACCCATAGTTCATTGCCCGGCATCTCAACCAGTACAAACACCCGCTTCAGGTTCTCATTGCTGCCCTCTACCATGTAATGCTCCAGGCGTATGCCATCAAAACGCTCCACTGAGGTATTCGTTCCCATCCAGACATAACCTTTTGAATCTTTGTATATCGTATTAATGACCAAATCAGGAAGTCCGTCGGATACGGACAAGCTACGAATTTCGGAGGAAACAGCTCCCGCTTGCAAACAGCACAGACTGGTTAACAAAAGGAGATAAATATATATCAAACATTTCTTCATTTACAAAACTTCCATAGGTTTCATGAGCAAAAATACATAGAATCTGCCTATATTTCATAAAAATATCCGACAAAAAACCGCACTGTCTTCCCAGACATCAATACAAAACCTCATACCCTGATAAGTACTGTCAAAGAAGTACTACAATACTTCCTCGACAGTACCACAGTACTTCTTTGCAGTACTGAAGTACTGCAAAGGAAGTACTGGAAGAGCGTATACAATTATAAATCAATATATTACTACAAAAGTAAACTTAAAATTTCATTTTACTTCAAAAGACGTAACTCTTTTGAAACTGAAAGCGTATATTTTTTCTTTCCTACAACTACCCTACAAGGAGCCGTAGCTGTGTACATCCATTTTCCATCCTGCTTCAGCAGCAAGACATCAGCAGGTGCATCTGTCCGGATGCTCACTCCATCCGCTTCCAGCTGTGTACCGTTGCCCAGGAAAGCCTGAAGAGTCTCTCCCTTTTCCGACTGACGGCACAGTGCATAGCCTGCACGGGCCTGCAACTTTTCCAACTTGCAGTGGTGTGCATTCTCATCCGACGACAGAATCCAGTCGACACTTCCATTGGTCAGTGCCACGCGTATACCGACATGGCTCCCCTGCTGTTCGCTTTTTACCTGCGGATAATCGACTGACGCAATGCATGAAGGTTCTTTTAGGGTAGAAGGTTCATACACGGCCACAAACGGACGGTTCCAGGCTTCTCCTTTCTGGCGTGCCACGAAAGTGAGCGTAGGCTGGTCCTTGATGGAATACGGCATGTTCTTGATACGGCTCAGTCCTTCCGTCATAGGGCTCAGGGCTGAAAAGATTTCGCGTCCTTCCTCCCCTTTCATCCAGAGGTTCATCGTAATATCGTCCTTGTCGGGCATCTGGATGGTAAATCCGGCTTTCACGTCTTTGCTTGTCACCGCCCGCTTCTTATTATATATATAGGAGTAAGCATACAGATGGGCTCCGGCAAAGGCCAGTTCTTGCGTAGGCTGAAGTCCGAGTTCACTGCCGTCGGCCACCGTCAGCGTCATCTGCTGTCCTAAGTTATGATAGAAATAGTCGTGCATCTTGTCGCCGCCTTCTACTTTCCGGCTACGGAATATATCGATATAATAGCCTGCAGAATCGCCCACATTGACAATTCCGTTAAGGCGGGTCTGGTCGGCAAAAGTTTCCGGTTCGCGGAAGTAGACTTCACTATAAGAAATCGGCTGATAAGGAAGCCGTTCGCCTGCCGCAGGATACAAGGCACGCAGTTTGAAGGAGTGGTTGCTCTTCATGACGGGATAAGAAGAAATTCCATCTACGCAGACCGTATTATGCGAAGGGAATTGGCTGTAATACTCCAGGTAATCCAGCCCCTGATACAAAGTTTTTCCGATACCGGCATCCGGACCGAGCACGTAGCCTTTGCCATACAATTCCATGCTGATGCCGTTGGCGTGCATGTGATTGCCTTCACTTCCGTTCAGTGACACCATCAGACTGTGACGGGGATTCATCCCGTTGCGTTGTACCAGCCAGCTCACGTTCGGAGCATAGAAGGTAGGAGTTACATAGTCGTCAATCTGGCCAGCCTTCACTTTTTCATCCAACACGAGCGGTTTCCCGGCAAAGAAAGAAGTAATGGCTACCGGTGCCTTGCCTCTTTCTGCACCGGAAGAGAAGAAGACGGGTCGAACAGTTTCAGCATGGCCGTAAACTTTCGTTCTTCTTCAGACTTTCCATGGGTACGGGCATTCTGAATCATATAACGGAAAATATCCGTCCGCAGTGTGGAAGGATGCGTATCGCCAAACCCACAGACCATACGGTTCGGGAAAAGGTATTGCGGCATAGCTTCTACAGCTTTCGGAAGTACCGGAATCTCCTTGGTCAGGTCCATACCCAGATTCTCATCAAACAGGCTGACAAAGCTGGCATAATCACCTACCACCACACTACTGTAGCCGGGACATTCTGCCCAGACACCCGTGGCTGCATCGAATCCGTAATCGGCCAGTTTTTTCAATGACCACTGACGGATGGACGACTGGTTCACCAGATAATCGATATAGTACTGGCGTCCTTTGCCGTCAGCATACTTCGCATCATCTTCCAAAATCAGGGCAATATTCATAATGAAATGCGCCTGCAGCAGGTTCCAGTTGTTGTGAGGTACCCCGTTGGCGATGATGTTATCGGCACATTTCTTGAACGCATCGGCATAGATGGTCATCTTTTCAGGCTTTTCTTTCTGCAGATACGCATAAAGGAAATCATAAAGCGGCACCAAGGAATTTATGACATCTTCATGAATCACCTCAAAGGAAGTCATTCCTACGAGCGTCTGCTGGTGACCATAATTCAAGTCGACAGGCACATTGCGGTAGTACAGACCTGTCATGTACACATCAAAGACGGAAGCAGCTGCCGTGGCATACTTCTGCTCGCCGGTCAGCCACCAGAGGAATGCCGCATCGCGGGCTATGCCTACGATTTCATTGTTGATGCTTTCAATCATTCTTCCGGTTTTGCTGATGCTCACCCATTCGTAAGGATTACCTTCCAGGATACTGTTGGCCAGATACATTCCTCTGGCATCTTCCTGATAAGGCTCCAAGTCCTCCAGTCGAGGACGTTTGTAATTGGTGGCATGGCTGCGTGCTCCGGTAAATACCACTGTTGGAACCGGTGCCTTCTCACCTCCGGCATGGTCGTAGTACTCACCTTTTATATATACATCGGTGGCATGTGTGTTCCAGTACATCAGCAAACGGGAGGACAGCCAATCCGTTCCGCGGTCCACATATTTATCTGTCCGCTGCCGAAGCCGCTCATACACGTCTTTTGCCCAAGGAGCCTTTTTAATCAACTCCTGAGTTTCTTTCTTCCCCTCCTGTGTGGTCAGATAGCGGGGATGTCCTTGCGGAAGTTTCAAGTCCAACCGCCCGGTTTGTGCTTGTACCGCCCCTATAACCACAGACAGGCACAGCCACAGAATCACTCTTTTCATATCTTCTAGTTTTTTATTTTCACAATAACTAATACGAATGAACACATAAAAATACTCAAAAGTTGACAGAAGTTTTTTACTTTCATCGTTTGCAGAAATGTTAAAAACGAAGGAGAACGAAAAAAAAGGACGAAACATGCTCTAAAACATGGGCTTTTATTAGTGTATTTTTACACTTATCCGTAATATTGCACTTGAATTAGTGTTACTAATACACTTTGAAAAACGAACAGCATAAAACACGTTTTTGATAACCGCAAAATCAATACACAAATAATTAAAATAATACTATTATGAATTGGAATTCAACTGAATTTATTTGGCTCGACTGGCTGGTCCTCACCGTCGGAGTCATTGCTATTGTGTGGGCTGTTTACCGTGCAATAAAAAAAGATCAGGAAAAGATGAAAGGTGCCGACAGTCAGGACTACCTTTTCGGAAAAGGGGAACCCTGGTACATTATCGGTGCGGCTATCTTCGCAGCGAACATCGGTTCTGAACACCTTGTAGGATTGGCCGGTACAGGTGCAAAAGATGGTGTGGGAATGGCACACTGGGAAATGCAAGGATGGATGATTCTTATTTTAGGATGGCTGTTCGTTCCTTTCTATCAGCTATTAAACAACAAAATGGGCAAAATTATCACCATGCCCGACTTCCTGAAATTCCGCTACACACAACGTACTGGTTCATGGCTGTCTATCATTACACTGATTGCATACGTATTGACAAAGGTATCTGTAACTGCATTTACTGGCGGTATCTTCTTTGAATACCTGCTCGGTCTTCCATTCTGGTGGGGAGCACTCGGCCTTATCTTCATTACGGCTATCTTCACTGTATTTGGCGGTATGAAAGGTGTAATGACACTTTCTGCTATCCAGACCCCTATTCTTATCATCGGTTCATTCCTGGTTTTGTTCCTGGGCTTGAATATGCTGGGCGATGGCAGTATCTCAGAAGGATGGTCACAGATGATGGCCGTTTGTAACGCCGCACACGACGGTTTCGGAACAACTCACATGTTCCACACTGACCCTGCAGACCCTATGTATCCGCAATTCCCGGGTTATGTGGTATTCCTCGGAGCATCTATCATCGGTTTCTGGTACTGGTGTACTGACCAGCACATCGTACAGCGTGTGCTCGGACAGACTAAGGGAGAAGATAACCGTAAAGTTATGGCACGTGCACGCCGCGGTACAATTGCAGCCGGTTACTTCAAACTGTTGCCTGTATTCATGTTCCTGATTCCGGGTATGGTGGCATTCGCACTCTCACAAAAAACCGGCAGCAACATCGTAATGGATATCACCAACACACATGACACAGACGGTGCTTTTGCCATGATGGTAAAGAACATCTTGCCTGCAGGGGTAAAAGGTATTGTAACCATCGGTTTCATCTGCGCCCTCGTGGCTTCTTTGGCTGCATTCTTTAACAGTTGTGCGACACTGTTTACAGAAGACTTCTACAAACCTATGAAGAAAGGCATGAGCGAAAGTCACTACGTAATGGTAGGTCGTATAGCTACAGTCGTTGTCGTACTGTTGGGATTGGCTTGGATGCCTATCATGATGAACATGGGTAACCTGTATTCTTATCTTCAAGATATTCAGTCTCTGATTGCTCCTGCATGGTAGCCGTATTTACCCTGGGTATCTTCTCTAAGCGCATCACACCGAAAGCTGGAGAATGGGGACTTATCGGAGGCTTCCTTATTGGTATGCTGCGTCTGTTGACCAACGTACTTACCGACTCTGGTAAAGCTGTTATGGACGGAGCGTTCTGGGAATACACTTCTTGGTTCTGGCAGACTAACTGGCTTATCTTTGAAGTATGGTTGCTGGTATTCATCGTTATCATGATGTACGTAGTATCCATGTTTACTGCCAAACCGACATCTGAACAAATTGCAGCCATCACTTTCACCGGCGACTACAAGAAAGCAATTCGCGAAAGCTGGAATATGTGGGATGTAATCGCTACACTGGGAGTGGTTGTTCTGTGCGCTTTGTTCTACGCATACTTCTGGTAATCCATAGAAACCAACTCATAAAAAGAGGACATGCAAATCAAAAACCGCATGTCCTCTTCCTTTTTTACAATACTTCGGTAAATTTTTACCGATAAATTAAAATTAAACATAGAATCGGCATAATCCGGTTCAAAATTATATTCAAGAGATCATTGAAATACTGTCAAGAATAAATCGTCAAGGAGTAAGAA
>ENA-OQAZ01000327-OQAZ01000327.1-human-gut-metagenome-genome-assembly--contig:-NODE-327-length-26999-cov-5.448906_pt1 | contig 26999 bp, 23 predicted proteins | sample MGYA00242737_ERZ504531 | MGnify/ENA primary metagenome ERZ504531 (study PRJEB26092, sample SAMD00036244) | human gut metagenome | host: Homo sapiens | study: EMG produced TPA metagenomics assembly of... | reverse complement strand
GCTTTCATCTGGTTGTATTCCACCTTCGCGCCACGGACAAACTTCGGGTCCAGCTCATAGCCTCGGGATGAGTGATGACAAAATCCACATCGGCCTCGTTCATCCAGTCGGCAAACGAGTTGGGAACGGCCTGAGCAATGCACGCGGATGCGGCGCCCAAGTCAAGACCACCTTGGGACGGTCTTTCTTCTTATACTCCTCGATGGTAATCAGGTCGCGAAAGCCTGCAACGGATGGCCGGTAGCGGCTTCCATGGAGAATACAGGCTTGCCGGAATACTTGATGAACTGATTCAGAATCTTTTCGGTATAATCATCCTCGCGGTTCTCAAAATGAGCGAACGAACGCACACCGATGATATCACAATAAGAAGCCATCACCGGAATAGCCTCCAGTAAATGTTCACTCTTGTCGCCATCCATAATGACACCGCGCTCGGTCTCCAGCTTCCATGCACCTTGATTCACATCGAGCACAATCACATCCATGCCCAAGTTACGGGCTGCCTTCTGGGTACTCAAACGGGTACGCAGACTGTTGTTGAAGAAAATCAGCAGGCAAGTCTTATGCTTTCCCAGGGTTTCATATTTGTAGCGGTCTTTCTTGATTTCGAAAGCTTCGGCAAGGGCACTCTTCAAGTCGCCCAAATCGTGTACGTTTGTAAAGTATCTCATAATTTTTTCATTTATAGTATTATTGTCTTATTTGTCCATCCCCCTGAATAATCCACTTGTATGTGTTCAGTTCCTCCAGTCCCATCGGACCACGGGCGTGAAGCTTCTGCGTGCTGATACCTATTTCCGCTCCCAGTCCGAACTCACCTCCATCGGTGAACGAAGTAGGCACATTCACATAGACACAAGCCGCATCCACCATCTTCATAAAATAATCGGCCGCCCGGTCATTCTCCGTCACAATACATTCACTATGTCCCGAACCATAGATAGAAATGTGGGCCACAGCCGCCTGTATGGTCATAGTCGCCGTCACTGCCATTTTGTAGTCCAGAAACTCTGTTCCGAAAGTATCCGTAGAAGCATGTTTCAGCAAGTGGGAAGGGTAAGAAGTCTTCAGATAATTGTAACACAAGTCATCGGCATAGATTTCCACGTTGTCCTGCTGCAAGCCGCTACAAAGAGTGGAAAGGTCGGTCAGCCGGTTCACATCTATAATCAGACAGTCCAAGGCATTGCACACGCTGACACGGCGTGTCTTGGCGTTGCGGATAATGGCGGCTCCTTTCGCCACATCACCCTCCTTGTCAAAATAAACGTGACACACACCGGCTCCTGTCTCGATAACGGGAATCGTGGCGTTCTGCCGCACATAGTCTATCAGCCCCTTACCGCCCCGGGGGATAATCAGATCCACATAGCCGCGGGCATGGAGCAGCGCGTCGGCCGAATCATGTCCTGCCGGCAACAATGCCACCAGATAAGGAGACAAGTGGGCTACATCCAGCAAGGTATTCCGGATAATCTCCACCAGGATACGGTTGGAGAAATCGGCATCGCTCCCCCCCTTTAATATACAGGCGTTGCCGGATTTGAAACAAAGTGCAAACACATCCAAAGTCACATTAGGACGAGCTTCATAAATAATGCCTATCACCCCGAAAGGCACACTTACCTTGGTCAGCTTCATGCCATTGGGACGCACGGCCTCACTCAGTATTCTCCCCGACGGAGAAGGCAGCGTGGCTACCTGCCGTATGCCTTGGCTATGGCGTGAATGCGTTCCGCTGTCAGTTTGAGACGGTCATATTTGGGATTCGACGGATCCATCGCCGCCAAATCCTTGGCGTTCTCTTCCAGAATCCGGTCCGTAGCAGCCTCCACCCTGTCGGCCAATGCATACAAGGTGTCATTGATGATCTCCTCCTTGCAGAAAGCAAGAGATCCTTTTGCCTGCCGCACCTGTTTAAAAATATCTTTTATCTGTTCCATAGTCACTTCATTTTATCTAAATCATTACCACACCGCATCAGTCCAAATACAAATAATCATAGTGTACCATAGGTTTCTGTCCATGTTTCCCCTGCAATGCACGCGCTTCTGCCGAATCAAATCCGATGCGTCCCACTCCTATCTGCCTGCCCCGGTGGTCTATGATTTTCACTATATCATCTTTTTCAAATTCCCCTTCTATGCGGACCACTCCCACAGGAAGCAGGCTTACCGCCTTCTGTCCTTTCAACACTTTCACGGCCTGTTCGTTCAAATGCAACTCGCCTTTGGCAAAGCCTTCGCTATGGGCAATCCACTTTTTCACGCTGGATACTCCGCCTTCTGCCGGAATAAAGCGTGTACAAACCGTCTCTGCCGGATGTTGCAGCAAATCGACCAGGATATGGTCTTTCTTGCCATTGGCTATAATGACGGTAATGCCTCATCGGCCACCTTACGGGCAATGGTAGTCTTTGTCAGCATACCGCCCCGGCCGAATCCCGATTTCTCCGTCTGTATATAGTCCGAAAGATCCTTTCCCTGCTCCACCTCGCGTATCACCTGCGTACCGGGGGTAGAAGGAGAGCCATTGTATATGCCGTCAATATTGCTCAGTATGATTAATGCCTGCATATCCATCATGGAAGCGATCATTCCCGAAAGCTCGTCATTGTCTGTAAACATCAGTTCGGTGACCGAAATGGTATCATTCTCATTTACGATAGGTATGACACCGTTCTCCAGCATCACCATCATGCAGTTGCGCTGGTTCAGGTAATGACGGCGCGTGCCGAAACTTTCTTTCGTAGTCAGCACCTGCCCGACGGGAATACCGTGTTCGCGAAACAGCTCATAGTACCGGTTGATCAGTTTTGCCTGGCCCACCGCCGAGAAAAGCTGCCTTTGCTCCACGCTATCCAATTTCTTGGAAGGCTTGATCTCGCTGCGTCCCGAAGCTACCGCCCCGGATGAAATCAGAATGACTTCCACCCCGGCTTTGCGCAATTCCGCCACCTGGTCTACCAATGCCGACATACGCGTCACATCCAGCGTACCGTCTTTACGCGCCAACACATTACTACCGATCTTTACTGCTATTCTTGTAAACTGAACTGCCATTTCTCTTGTTATTTTAGAAACACAAATATAGATATTAAAATCAATCTGTAAAGTCAAATAAGCCAAAAATTAACCTTTATCGTATTTGTGTGCATGTATTTTAATTCTCATCTTTGCAAAATGAAAATATATAACGATAATATTCAATAGGCAAACGTATGGTTAAAGCTATTTTTTTCGATATTGACGGTACACTGGTTTCTTTTGAAACACATAAGATTCCTGCTTCGACCCAAGAAGCATTAAAGGCACTCCGTGATAAAGGCATTAAAATATTTATTGCTACCGGACGCCCACAATGTTTAATAAACAACCTGGGTGACTTAGAGTTTGACGGGTATATCACCGTAAACGGAAGCTATTGTTTTACCGCCGGCCACCAGCCCATTTATAAAGGTTGCATCCCGCAAGAAGACATTGAACGGCTAATAACTTTTCAACAGAAATATCCGGTACCTTTCGTTTTTGCATACGGCAATGAAATGTTCGTCACTGAAGTGAATGACAGAGTACAGGCTGTTTCCGATCTGATTGAAATTCCTGTTCCCCCTGTCGCCTCCATAGAAGAAGCCCGTGGAAAAGACATCCTGCAAATAATGGGGTACTTTACGGACGAAGAGGAAAAAGAAACAGATATATTCGGCAAAGTGCTGACCCATTGCGAACCGATGCGCTGGTATCCATTGTTTGCCGACATCATTGCACGGGGCAACAGTAAAAGTACGGGAATAGACAAAGTGCTGGCATATTTTGACATTGACCTGAAAGACACCATGGCTTTCGGTGACGGCGGCAATGATATTCCCATGCTGAAACACGTAGCCACAGGGATAGCTATGGGAAACGCCGAACTCATGTCAAAGCTGTGGCCGACTATGTGACCACCTCCGTAGATGAAGACGGAATAGCCAATGCGTTGAAACATTTCGGATTAATCTAAAGAAGGTTCGATAAAAGGAAAATGAATGCAGAGAGTATCCTCATGAGAGATCCCAAACTAAGGTTTTTCATGTCGTTTATTAATTTAAGAGATGCAAAGATATTCATTTACTTCTTATTAATTCGTTTCTTGTTTTGATTTCTTGACCCATTTTTCCAGAAAACTCTTTATCTTTACGCAAAATATTTATTAATTGCGAATCTATGAAGAAAACCAATTCTATCCTTTGCGCATTTGTATTGGCAGGCTCGCTCTTCGGCTGTTCCACAACACAGCAGAAGACAGGCGAAACTGACTACACGCAGTATGTTAACACGTTCATCGGAGCAGCAGACAACGGACATACCTTTCCCGGTGCCTGCCGTCCTTTCGGCATGATCCAGACAAGCCCCGTAACCGGAGCTGTCGGCTGGAGATATTGTTCGGAATATGTGTACACCGACTCCCTGATATGGGGATTTACCCAGACACACCTTAATGGAACAGGGTGTATGGACCTGGGAGACATCCTGGTGATGCCGGTTACCGGAACACGCGCCCGTGCCTGGGACGCTTATCGCAGCCACTTCCCCAAAGACAAGGAAGCAGCGACTCCCGGATACTACACCGTAGAGCTGGCCGACCCCGGCGTGAAGGCCGAACTGACCGCCTCTCCCCATGCCGCCCTGCACCGTTATACCTATCATAACGCCGACTCGGCATCTGTATTGATTGACCTTCAGCACGGACCTGCGTGGAACGAAAACCAATACCATTCGCAAGTACAAAGTTGCGAAACCAATTGGGAAGATGCACAAACCTTGACCGGACATGTACGCAACAGCGTATGGGTGAACCAAGATTACTTTTTTGTTATGAAGTTCAATCGTCCCGTCATAGATACCCTGTATCTGCCCATGGCCGAAACTGAAAAAGGGAAACGCATCATCGCTACTTTTGACATGAAGCCGGGAGAGGAACTGCTGATGAAAGTAGCCATGTCCACCACCGGCGTGGATGGAGCCAAGAAGAATATGGAAGCGGAAATAGCCGACTGGAATTTTGAAGGAGTGAAGCAAGCAGCCCACAACGAATGGAACAATTATCTGAGCCGCATTGAAGTAACCGGTACGGATGACGAGAAGACCAACTTCTATACCAGCTTCTACCATGCCCTGATACAGCCCAACCAAATCTCGGACGTAGACGGATGGTACCGTAATGCAGCCGATTCCATCGTTAAAGCCGGTAACGGAGCTTTTTATTCCACTTTCTCTTTATGGGACACTTATCGTGCCGCCCATCCGTTTTACACCTTAATGGTTCCTGAAAAAGTAGACGGATTCGTCAATTCATTGGTAGAACAGGCTGAAGTACAGGCTTCCTGCCTATCTGGGGACTTTGGGGAAAAGAAAATTATTGCATGGTGGGCAACCATGGAGTATCCGTAGTAGCCGAAGCCTATCGCAAAGGTTTCCGCGGTTTTGACGCCGAACGAGCTTTCAATGCTATTAAAAAGACCCAGACAACATCTCACAAGTTGAAATCCGACTGGGAAACTTATATGAAATATGGCTATCTGCCCACCGACTTGATTCAGACAGAATCCGTATCTTCCACATTGGAGTCGGTTTATGACGACTATGCCGCCGCCGACATGGCCAAACGAATGGGCAAAGAAGAAGACGCAGCTTATTTTGCCAAACGTGCCGACTTCTATAAGAATCTGTTTGATACGAAAACCCAGTTCATGCGTCCGCGAAAAGCAGACGGAACTTGGAAATCTCCGTTCAATCCCAGTCAGGTAGGACACTCGGAAAGCGTGGGAGGTGACTATACCGAAGGAAACGCATGGCAGTACACTTGGCACGTACAACACGATGTACCGGGATTGATCGGGTTATTTGGCGGGGAACAACCATTCCTGACCAAACTGGATTCATTATTCACCCTGAAACTGGAAACCACCCAAGCGGATGTGACCGGTCTGATCGGTCAATATGCACATGGCAATGAACCAAGCCATCACATTACCTATTTATATACGCTGGCAGGCCGTCCCGAACGTACCCAGGAACTGATCCGCGAAATCTTTAATACTCAATATCGCCCCGAACCCGATGGACTGTGCGGCAATGATGATTGCGGACAGATGTCAGCATGGTATATGTTCTCGGCTATGGGATTCTATCCGGTGGATCCGGTAAGCGGCAATTATGTATTCGGTGCTCCGCAGATGCCAGAATTCGTATTGCACCTGGCAGACGGAAAGACTTTCACCATTATTGCCGAAGGATTATCAAAGGAACACAAGTATATTGACAGCATCACCCTGAATGGAGAACCTTATGCAAAGAATTATATTTCTCATGAAGATATCCTGAAAGGAGGAACGCTGATTTATAAGATGAAATAAGATACCTTTTCATATAGATGACGCAGATGACACGGATTTACCTTTAGTTTATCCTTGTTATCTGCGTCATTCGCATGAAAATACATCACAAAGCATCCGGATGGGTTCATCCGATTCTATCTCTATAACACAAACTCTCCTTCCAGCCGGATATCATTGGAAGCCGCACCTACCATCACTTTAAACTCTCCCGGCTCCACCACATAATTCATCTCCGAATCATAGATGCCCAAATCATCTTTCTTCAAATGGAAAATCACTTGCCGGCTCTCTCCTTTCTTCAAGAAAATACGCTGAAAGGCCTTCAGCAACAAAGGAGGTTGTGAAACAGAAGCCACCTTGTCGCCAATATAAAGTTGCACCACTTCCTCGCCATCACGATTACCCGTATTGGTCACCGTACAAGCAACTGTCTGCAAAGTTTCCATCTCCGTGCCTTTTTGGAGTTCCAAACCACTATAAGTGAACCGGGTGTAACTCAAACCATACCCAAAAGCATAAAGCGGTGTACCTTTGCTTTCCACATAATCGCGCTGCGTACCTTGTGAATAGAAAACAGGCAATTGTCCTTCACTGCGCGGAACAGACACCGGCAGACGTCCCGCCGGACTGTAATCGCCAAACAAAATGTCGGCAATTCCCATTCCTCCCTGTTCACCTGGATACCAAGCAGTCAGCAAAGCCTGTGCTTTCTCCGCCGCCAGATTCATATTCATGGTACGCCCCTGAATATACACAACCACCAAAGGCTTTCCCGTAGACGCCACGGCACTAATCAGCTTCTCCTGATCACCCAGCAAACGTAAAGAACTACGGTCGAACCCTTCTCCGCAATCCATATCGGGCAATGTCTTTGCATCTTCGGAAACGGTAGCAGCACCGGTACTGATGTATTTCGTCTTAAAATCACGGGCACTGGAACCGCCCACTACCAGCACTACCGCATCTGCTTTCTGTGCGGCTGCCACAGCAGCGGGAATATCAGTAGCAGTCGTATCGCGCACCGCACATCCCTTTACATAAGTTACCCGAGTGCTTTCCGATACAGCTGCACGTATGCCGTCCAGCACAGTAGCCACCTCTTCACGAACTTGGGGAGCGGTATAATCGCCCAACTGGTTGTACATTTCATCCGCATTAGGCCGATGACCGCCAAATGTCCGATATGCTTGCTCAATGGCAACACTCCCTCATTCTTCAACAGCACTACCCCTTCACGAGCTACTTGCCGTGCCAGTTCCTTGTGTTCTTTAGAGTGAACCAGCTTCTTTGCCAATTCGGGCGACACATACGGATTCTCGAACAAGCCCATCTGAAACTTCAAACGAAGTACATTACCGACCGCCCTGTCCAGATCGGCCATGGTAATCAAGCCTTCTTCGTATGCCTTCTTCAAATTTTTTCCAAAAGCATTTCCACCCAAATCCATATCCAGACCGGCTTTCAGTGCTTTCACTGCCGCCTCCTTGTTGTCCTTGGCGGCACGCATACCCACAATACCTTCTATACTGATCAAGTCCGAATAGACAAACCCTTTGAATCCCCATTGATTGCGCAACACATCAGTCAGCAATTCCTTGTTGGCAGTGCAAGGCACTCCGTCTATCGCATTGTAAGAAGTCATAAGGGTACCTGCTCCCTCCTTCACCGCTTTCCTGAAAGGAGGCAAGTATTCAGAAAGCAACTGGCGCATACCACAATTGGCACGAGATCCGTTATGTCCGGATTCGGGTACACCGTATGCCGCAAAATGCTTCAATGTGGCATACAGATGCTTCCCGTCATTCTGCACTTTACCTTGCATTCCCTTCATCATAGCCACTCCCATGATGGTAGTCAGCACTGGGTCTTCCCCAAAGGTTTCCTCCATGCGTGACCAACGCGGCTCGCGAGCAACATCCAGCACCGGACCATAACCAATGTTCGCCCCTTGCAAACGGGCTTCCAGGGCAATAGCTTCCCCCATTTTCAACATCAGCCCCTCGTTCCAGGTACTGGCAGCCGACAAAGCTGTGGGAAATACGGTAGTTCCGATAGCCATGTGTCCATGTGGGCACTCCTCGGCAAACAAAACCGGAATACCCAGCCTCGTTTCTTCCACAGCATATTTTTGAAGTGCATTCAATGCTTTTGCCGACAACTCAGGACTTAGTCCGGTTTCCAATGTCTTTTGTGTCCACGGATCCGCGCGAAGTACAGCCCAAAATGAGCCTACAGGTGCCTCTGCCATCTTCTTTTTATACAATTCGGATACCGTCACTTCATTCTTTCCCGTTTTGGTGTACATTTCCCAACCCAACGGACAACATAACTGCCCCACCTTCTCTTCAATGGTCATCCGCCCCAACAAGTCCTTCACTCTATATTCTATAGGAACAGCTGCCTGTTTATAGAGCCATTGCTGTGCCATAACCCGTCCGGTGCATAACATACCGGACAGGAGAAGCACTCCCGACAATAACTTCTTCCTTCTTACCATAATCATTATTTCTTTAAAACAAACGATAACGCTATCGGTTCATTCTCTATTCCCTTAGGCAAGGTAACCTCCACTTTATCGCCTTTCAAAACATATTTCACACGCTTATTCCCCTTCAACAACTTCATGTTCCCTTTGGGCAAATTGCCCTTCCATTCAATGACCTCCGGCAACTTCTCGCCTTCGGGCAACGCATAAATAGCATATAAGGTCTTTCCATCCTTATCAGCAGTAAACCATACATTACCATCCGATACACCGGAGTTATACGGGTATTATAAATAGCTTTTCCATTGAAACGCAGCCACTTTCCTACTTCATGCAGACGTTTTGTCACTTCTTCCTCAATAACTCCATCCGCTGTAGGTCCTACTCCCAACAATAAGCATCCACCTTTAGCCGTAATCTCGCTTAAGATATTAATCACCTTTTGAGGTGACTTAAACGGTGCATTGGGAACCCATCCCCAGTCATTGCTCAGCGTGATGCAACTTTCCCACGGATAGTCCAGCTGTGTTTCAGGAATGCCGCGTTCTGGGGTCTGATAGTTCTCATTCTTGCCACGAATGCTACGGTCTACCGAAATCAAACCGGGATGTTGTTTGCGAGCCTTCTCTAAAATGCCATCCAGATTGATATCATCACCAGTTACCCAACCTCCGTCCAACCACAAAATATCAAAACTGCCATAACGAGTCATCAACTCATCCAGTTGGTTTTGTGTGAAGGTCTGATAATTCTTCCACCAATCCGGATGGTTCTCTTTTTTGTAGTTAATACGACGGTTGGCAGTAGCAAAATAAGGATTCCAGAACCATTCACAATGCCAGTCTGGCTTGGAAAAATAACATCCCATCATAAAACCCTTCTTGCGGAAAACATCAAACACATGAAACGCCACATCCTTACGCGGGTTATTTTTGAACGGACCATTAGCTATAGAAAAATCAGTGTATTTAGAATCGAAAGTGCAAAAACCATCGTGATGCTTAGTTGTGAAAATCATGTATTTAATACCTGCATCCTGCATCACTTCCGCCCACTGTTCCGGATTAAAATTCACAGGATTCAATGAATCTTTCAAGCCCCAATACCATTTTTTATATTCATCATAAGGCAAATTTCCCTTACGGCTTATCCAATCCACATCTTCCGAACAAATGGACCATGACTCTACAATGCCCGGCACAGAGTACAAGCCCCAGTGAAACAACACTCCAAATTTTTGATCTTGCCATTTAGCCAGTTTATCCAATACTTGTTGATCAGTAGGCCACACATAATCCGTAGCCTTGGATTGTTGGTGCACAAATCCCTGCACCTGTTCCTGAGCACTCAAGCTCATTGAGAAAGTGACCAAAGCCACACATCCTAGTAGTTTCTTCAGGTTTTTCATAAATAATTTGTTCAAATACAATATTTTATAAAATAAATCATTTTGCTACCCCGGCAGGTTTCAACAATACAAACATGTAATAATGGATACTAAATCCGCTTTAAAATTAAAACAAAAGATTAACTAAACAATATTCATTTTAGCTTTATTCAAATAATTCACCAACTTACAAACCGGTGATTTACAGAAAAGATACATTCTCCTATCACAATTTCATTGTTCCAATTCCATACAATAATCTAAAATGGAAAATACATCCAGAATGTCTTTCATATCTATTTTATGGTCTTTGGCAAATTTTCTGATCTCTCTTTATGCCCAATAAATATCTTTTCCAAATGTTTCAAAGATTTCACTTTTTCCAATTTCCCTTCTACCTTTATATAATACGTATTATCATTTTTCCGGCGATATACTTCCGTACTTCCTATCTTCTGACGTTCATAAGGGGTATACATCTCAGTTCCATTCAATCCCAGATCACTCATCTGCAAGTTCTTAACACTTCCTTGTGTCACTGTTCCCAGTGCTCCTTTGGAACCTATATTCACATCTTTCAACAACCAGTCAATGTAAACAACTCCCTCTTTCCTACATACGACTTCATAAAATCCTCTGCCCACCGGAACAAATTTACGTTTTCCTATTATGACCGTATCAACTTGAGCAGGATTTGTCATCTCCATCATTTCCTCTCCCTGTCGAAAAAGCATTGTTTTGTTTGAAGCATCATAGTTAAGTGAAACGACAGAAACAGAATGATTACGAAATTTAATCTGGGCCTGAACAAAATCATTAAAGAGAAATATCCGTTTAAACTGCTGCGCAGAAACAGACAAAGAAAAAAAATATAAGATGAAAAAAAGTTAGAAACGCTTTCATTGGAGTTTACCTTAATTAATATAAGAAATAAAGGGGGAGACAGAGAGAAATCTCTCTGTCTCCCCTTTATTCAAAAAAACAGTGAAGATCCGCCCATGTTACCGACCTGCGCCCCATACCGGAGCATTCCTGTCAGCCCACAAACGTTCTGTAGCAAGCACAGAATTATACATACCAGAAGATGTAATAGTCAACCCTTGTTCTGCATAAGCCGCCTTCTTTATATCACCAGCAATATCATCATCAGTAACTGCTCCTGTCGGGAAACGACGCGGTATGCTGGTTGCCGGCACTTCTGCATAGTCTATACGCGGCAAGATAGTTGAATGATAGCTCGGATATCCGGAGCGACGAGCTGTAATATACACTTCATTAGGATACAATGTAAAATGAAGCATTTCCTGCAGATAGATTTTCTCCAGTTTCTCAGCTGCCGTACCGGTGAAAGCATATTTTTCACTACTCATCATAGCCTCAATTTCTCCATCTTTCAAGTCAATGGCTCCTTCATTGGGATCATAACCAAAACAACCTTGCACATTACTATAATAAGCCACTTGATTATCTTTTGCCAATGCGTCATACGATTGAACAGAAAGAGCAAGAGCCTTGTCATAATACGTCTTGGCCTGTGCTTCCTGATTGTTCAGCATAGCAAACTCAGCCAGATAAAGATTAACTTCCGCCGCACTCATATACATACCATACCAAGGACGATCAGTAGTAGTGAATGTATAGGTATCATCCGGCAAAGTAGCTCCCGAAACCTGATCGGCAGCATTGTAATAACGACCAATAATCATCATCTGATTTAAAGTGGAATAAACGGTATAACTAGTCGGATTATTTCCTTCACTATTATGCAAGTACAATTCCTTGTCAGCATTTGTATAGGATGAAGGGAAGAACCATTTATACTTACCTGTATTATCATTACTTGCCATCCATGCTTCGGTCATGCCATAATAGCGCACCCACGGTTCACCCGGACCACCCCATTTTACAAACTTCTTTTTACCGTCAGCACCTACTTCCGAAACAACATTCTTCTCTATAAATTCCGGTATTTCCAGACCTGCATCATAATATCCCTGTACAATCTTGGAATTCCATGAATCTTTTATAAAAGAAACGAACACGCGGATCCCGATTCTCTACCATAAAGTTAATAACAGTCTCACGACCGGCACATCCGGTAAAGCCATTACTCCAATGATAAATACAATCGTTTACATACCCTTCATTACCGGTCAAACGTACTTTACCTTTATTAAATCTTACATCTTCATCCAAAGCATCGATATAACCACAAGAAGCACTTGCCACATCAGCTGCAATTTGCTTGGCCTTACTTTCATTCTGTGCCAATAAGCGAACAGCAATACGCAATTTCAAGGAATTAGCAAACTTGGCCCATTTAGCAGTATTACCACCATAGACAACATCCTCTTCCGATTTCATAACCACCTCACCCGAAGTAAAAGAAGCAATTGCAGTATTCAGTTCATTCAGCCATAAGTCATAAAGGCTTTCCACACTATCAAAATTTGGAGTAAGTGTTCCACCATATGCCGCTTGGCAAGCCTCAACATAAGGAATGGAACCATACATGTCTGTCGCATAGATTCCCAGATAAATGCTCAAGACATGAGCCGCAGCCACATATCCCTGATTCTGAGCACGCATGTCTTCATCCAATGACTCCATTTCTTTATCCATAGCACGAAGTACACGCAATACATTCAGATATTGTCTGCTTTGGTCACCGTCAATGCTCAAAGTCAAAATACCTTCAGAGGCACCACCAGTAGAAATTCCCATACCAGACCAAGAATATTTCATTGGGGCATTATAAAAATACTCCAAATAGGCTTGAGGATCGAATCGATTAACGGCTTCAGCAAACAAGAAAGAAACATTTCCTGTTGTTACCGCAGACGGATCCTGATTGATTTCCGAGAAATCATCACGGCATCCAGTAGTCATCAAAGCAGACCCGAAAGCAAGAGCTGCCAAAAGTAATTTATATGATTTCATATTGATCTATTTTTCTAATTATTAGAATGTTGCATTAATAGTAAATGTATAACTTGCCGTATATGGACTTACCGAACGAATCATGAACTGCCCGGCCTGAGTACCACGCAGGGATTCAGGATTGAAATTGTTCGGCAAAGAATTCAACAAATAACCCAAGTTACGTCCGGTCAGTGTCAGGTTAATACCCGATGCTCCTATTTTATCGGCAATTTTACCTGGCATACGGTAACTCAAAGAAACTTCACGCAATGCAATGTAATTCAATTCATGGAACCAATCATTATTTTTCCATACAGCAGCACGTCCCCATGAGTTGTTCCAGTAGTTCCACGAAGAAGCATGTTGAGGGTCAACAATACCACGATTTACCAAATCAGCATAAAGTTCCCCCCCCTCAGCTATGGTATATGTACCGGACGGAGTATTGATAGTCTGTCCACCAGGCATGATAGCTTCCGGAATAATACCGTCATCGTATGTCAGGCCATCCCAAATGGAAGTATAAGTAATACCTCCGTTTTCAGCGTCCACACCATTCATTGAACTCTTCAGATAACCGTATGCTGTACCATAGTGAGAACCATAAATAGCCACCATACCACCAAAACGCATATCCATTGACGCACGCAATGTCCAATTCTTATATCTCAAAGAAGAATTTACAGAACCCAGAAAGTCCGGTTGGATAGAACCTACAGTTTCCACTTTTCCTGAACGCGTATAATATACAGAATGACGCTATTGTAAGAAGCCAGTTCCAAAATAGGCAGACCGGTTTTGGGGTCGTAATTTGGAGTAGCATCAGATTTCAGCAAACCATATTCGCCACCCACTTCGGCCACAGAGGCGATACGATAATTACCATAAGCCGCGTCACCAACCAAAGTGATATAATTAGCTACGTTCTCATGCAGTTCCACTATTTTCGAAGTATTCTTGGTATAAGTAAAATTCAAATCCCAAGTCCAGTCCTTCGTTTCAATCGGAGTCGTATTGATTGCCAATTCAATACCTTGGTTCTGAATGTTACCAGCATTGATCAACTGATTGGATAGCCCCGATTCTGATGGAACCTTAATAGTCATGATCTGGTCTTTAGTATTTTCTTTATAATAAGTAAAGTCCACACCAATACGATTTCTCAAGAAACGCCAGTCAAGACCTATTTCCCAAGCATTCTTACGTTCCGGCTTCAAATTAGCGGCGTAATAAGTGTCCGGTACTTGCAAACCATAAGAATTATCAATACCATACAAGCTATAAGCTGTATTGATCTTATACGCATCCGTATCATTACCAACCTGAGCCCAAGAACCGCGAATCTTAGCAAACGAGATCCATTCCGGCATCTTTCCACGGAAAGTTTCATGGATCAACCAAGAAGCTGATACAGAAGGTAGAAATAAGAATAGTTACCATGCTTATCAGCATACACCAATGAAGACGACCAGTCGTTACGTCCGGTCACATCAAGGAACACTTGGTCCTTCCAACTCATCGCCACCTGACCGGCCAATGACAAGATAGTCTTTTCACCCGAAATATTTCCGGAAGTTCCTACAGGATTCTTTGAGTTGCCGATAAAGAACTGACCGGGGATAACCAAACCACCATTGGTGTTGAGTTGCAATTCCTGTTGGAAATTATGATAATATTCTCCACGAATGAAACCACTGATATTAAAATCCTTCACCTCTTTATTCCATGAGAAACTGGCATTCAAGTTTGTCTGTTCCTTTGTGTACTGACCTAACTTATAATATCCTCCCTCATTGGCATAGCCACTACCCAATTCTTTAGATTCATTGCGTTTGTAATAGTAGTTATAATTTCCTTCGGCTGTAAATTTCAACCAACTGTTCAAATCTGCAGTCAATTTAAGGCTTGGACGTACAGAAGTTTCCTTTTGAATGTATTCATTTTCATACACACTCCACCAGACCTCTTTACCTGGAGCATTTCCGTATTCATCATTATAAGCATTATCCGCCAATCCGCCATGTGCACCTTTGTAACGGGTTCTCCAATAACGAGTGTCATACATACGGCTAAAAGTACCATCTATAAATTTTTCACCAAAATTGGTTTCTCCACCCTGTCTCGGAGTAGAATTAGCAAAAGAAATAGCAGCTTCAATTTCCACATCCTTTGATATCTTATGACTAGCCTTACCTAAGAAAGAAATACGTTCAAATGAATTGTTCGGCGTATTACCATCAGCATACTTATAAGATAAAGAGGTATAGAAGGAAGAGGTATCATTGGCACCTTGAACCGAAACGTTCGTATTGGAATTGAAACCATTATCATATGCATCAACAAAATTATCCTCATAAGGAGAATAGTTCACTGTAGTATAATCATAAAATTCAATAGGCTTACCATCAAATCTCGGTCCCCAGGAAACACCACCTCCCCATGCGACAGAACGGTCGCCATTACCATTCAGATAAAACGAATTAGTGTCCTGCATATTACCGGACGACTTATAATCTGCATAACCTGACATGTAACCATCACCACGATGGTTCTGAAAATCAGGACCTCCATATACATGGTCTATACCGAATGTTTGAGAAAAGCTAACACCAAAACCTTTTTTTTCCCTTACCACTTTAGTTGTGATCACAACAGCACCATTTAAACCACGGGAACCATAAAGAGCTGTTGCCGCAGCCCCTTTCAGAACCGATACCGATTCAAAATCATCCGGATTTAGGTTCTTCAATTCATTACCCCAGTCGGTATCATTAGCAGCCCAGTCGGCATCACCATTTTTAATTGCATTGTCTAAAATGACGCCATCCACTACATAAATCGGCTGGTTGTTACTTCCCAATGTAGAAGCACCACGAATCAAGATCTTGGAAGACCCGAAAAGTCCCCCATCACCTGCCGAGATTTCAACACCGGCTACTTTACCTTGCAAAGCAGAAACTGGATTTACCACATTAGAATTCAGCTCATCGCTCTTAATTTCGGTTACAGCATACCCCAAAGCCTTAGTAGCACGTTTCATACCCAAAGCGGTCACCACCACTTCCTGCAAGGTTTGTGTGTCATCTTGTAATGTTACATTCATGGGTTGTCCATCCCAAGGAATCTCTACTGTTTGATAACCGACAAAAGAAATCTGAATGATATCCCCCTTTTTCACATTGGACAAAGAAAAGTCACCATCAATACCTGTTATAGTACCATTAGTCGTACCTTTCACTACTACAGATGCACCAATGACAGTTTCACCCGTAGCATCCTTGACAATTCCTGTACATGTACCACTTTGTTGTGTGATTTTCACATCGGTAACGCCGGGATTGGCGACCGCGTATGCTGCTCCGGTAGAGGCACCCATTAGGAACAGCAACATACTGACTGATTTTAGTCGTTTTAACATAGCTGTGATTTTTTAAGTTTATTGAAAATCAAGTAATTACATTTTCTTAGTTCCTTCAGAACTATGTTTTTCAATTTAATTTAGATTAACGGTGCAAATATATAACAATTTTAATATATATAAAGAATCTATTGAAAAATATTTTTAATATGCTCTGATTTTTAACGTTTGAGATATCAGGAGCCCCCTATTTAAAGAGAGAACCGATAACTTTCACAGAACTTTCTTGAAATGATTTATATTGTTTTTTCATCGAATATTTACCGTTTGTTTGGTAGTCGGTAGAAAACAGGTAACGCATATTGGGATAAGAACCAAAGGAAAAAAGGTAATGCCAGTCCATGCCGTTGGTGTATTGCCAGAGAAAATATTCCTTTTTTATATAGGCAGTATTGCAGACAACAATCAAAAGATGAAAGGAAAGAAGGAATATGAAAGGAAGAACGGAAGAGGGAAAGAAGTCCAAACAAACTGTAGGCTGTAATTTTAAGTCCTTGAACTTGCCCATGTGCCAACTTGCCCAAGGACAAGATTGTCCTTTGAGGAGATAGAAAAGTTGGAACATTCCTTGTCCTGCGGTGACAGAAACATTTCTGTTATCGCAGGACAAAGGAATTTACATTAATAAATAAGCGTACCTGAGATACACCAATAACTATTGCTTCCCCCTTCGGGAGCACCCTGTGGTATTTTTACGGTGATGCTGTGTTCACCCGCTTCCAGATCACCCAAATAGATGTATTCGGGATTGGTCACCGTACCCGGACACCAGTTGGAACGGCTCAAGTCGGAAGAGCTCAGTCCATTGGAGAAATTACCCGAACAAGGATTCCAGTTACGATAAGTTCCACAATCATCCCGCCAAGGTACGAAAGAGATCACCTTTTCACCGTCCAAATAGAGAGTGTTCGGTTTCTGGTTGAACTCATCACCGCCTCCCCAACCGCCATGTCCCGTGGTGAGGTAGTACAGACGGGCGTTCTTGGCAGGCTCCTTCAAGGTGAACTTTACGGTCAGAGAATCCTGACGCATGAAAATCGGATAAGGCTGTCCTGCCTGCTCCAGATAATTCACTGTATTGAACAGCGGAAGAGTATTATAAACCCGATGTTCTTCATCAGGATAATACTTCAGTTTCAACGACAGACGATGTCCTTTGGCATCCCAGTTGCCGATGTAAGCGCCAATCCAAGCTTCCCCTTCCAATTTTTCGGCCAGTGGGGTTACCTCCATTTTGTAAAGTACGGAGTCCACCCAGTCCTGTCCCTTCACCTTATTATAATTGAACTTGCGTACACCGAAACCGGTGAAGAAACGCATCAACTCTAAAGGCACATCATACTCCGCTGTGGAAATCAGCCCGTGGTAGTCCGTATTTTCCGAGCGGAAAGAGGGAACTTTCTTCAAATCACGTATGGCATCAAGAAAAGACAGCTGCTTGCCTTCCGGTATCAGAAAGACAGAACCGGTGCGGTCGTAAGCATCACCGTCCGAGTATTGGACAACTTCCGCAAAGACGGTACGATTCTTCACATAGTCGGGCAGCTTCACTTTCTTCAACAGGATGGTGCCGCCTCCGGCACTGTATTGTACGCCATCCTCCAGTACTTCGGGCAATTTAGCGTTGTTGAAGCAGATGCTCTGCTGGTCGAAGACCGGAATTGTGATAACTCCGCTTTGGTTGATGGTATATTGGTAGTCGGCCGCATCCATGCTTTCCCCCACGACTGTGGCAACACATCCTTTCCTTTCTTCAGCGGGGTAATATGGGTGGCTTCCTGAATCATGTCACCGTTTCGCACGACTCTCAGTACCAATCCGTCAGGTACACCCACATTGGCTTGCGGAGTACCACGAAAAGGGATGTCGTTGGTATACCACACCTCGATGGTGTTGGAATTGATGGATGTGCGCAAATTTTGCAGTTCATCCCTAAGTGTTTTCCTTCGCCCGTTTGCGTGAAACCTTTGCCGAATTCGAAGGGAGTGACCGCAGATATCACTTGTCCGTTAGGTAGTTCAGCCCTGCGGTATGCCTGCCGGGTGGTGTAGTCGATGTAACTGCCGGTTACAGGTGTCTTGTCTTCCGGGCGGGGATTGGGACGGTCGTTTTGCTCCGGCCATACGTTGGTCAATGATACGCGGTCACCGGACACGGTCATCAACAGATGTCCCGGCCGGGCTTTCCCTTTGTAATTCGATTGATAGGTCACCTCGATACCTTGTGCATTCTTCACTTTTCCAGGGTAGTTCTGCGCGCAGACCGTCCCGGTGCTAAGCAGGAAGCACAAGCCGATTCCTACGTTTTTCAAGATGGTTCTTTTCATTTTTTCTTATTTTAAAGTATGATATAACAATTCATTTTACATGAAACACAAAATTCTCCCTTCACCCTATCCGGCTCGTTACCAGCGATCTGCCGTGTAGGAACGTCCGTAATGCCCTTTAACCGGTATGTAGGCAGTGGCATTTTTGTAGCCCTCGCGTTGTAATGACGGATGGACTCCTTGGGTCAGTGCCTGTAGGCGGCGGTATGCGGTAGAACGGGTCATTCCGCAGACCTGCTGCATCCGGGCGCAGGTGATACTGCGATGATCTTTAAAATATTCACTCAGCAGCCCGTCTACTTCGATAGGCGACAAGTCCACCGTGTGCACCTTGTATCGTTCTCTTACAAAATGTGCCCGGCTTATAATACTCTTCTTGAAACTTTTCTCAGGCTGGAAGTTGACTCCTGTTATCTGTACTGTGCCACGGGTCATCTTCTTAGGATTTTCACTTTCTGTGGAGCCGATACTGACAGAGAAATACCCTAATCCGTTGATATGGATTCGTTTGCCGTCACCTAATTTCTCGGACAGAATATCTATCAGTCCCTCTACCACTGCCGCCCAGTCCGAACGGCTTACTGAAGTATAAAGCGTAGCCTCGTGTATCAAGTCCTTCGAGTGGATGGTCTGCTTGTTGGTGTTTCTCACATGGTATTTTTTCTTTTCCCCGTCATTTGCCGGAGATTCATAGATATCAAATTTAATGTCTGACATAATGTACTATGTATTTGTTTTATTTATAGGATGTTATCGTGCAAACTTACAGAACATTCTGTTGCTTCACCTTAGTGAAGCAGCAGTTTCACCCGTGTGGCAATGGCTCTTCACTAAAGTGAGTAGGCAACTTCACGTCAGTGAGAACCCAGATTCTTCCGGACGAAGGTACGGATTCTTTCGTCCTCTTGCAAAGATTCTGCCATAAATGTTTCACACGTTGGATTTATTTTAATTTGTCGGGCAAAGTTCTTGCAAAACCCTGTTTTGCAGAACTATCTTCACACCTCAAATCAATAAAAAAACAGATTTAATGGAAAAAGAAAAAGACTCAAAACTGAAACAAGCCATGAAAGGGCTTGATTCATTCCTCACCACTCATTATTCCTTTCGTTACAACCAAATAACAGAACAATGCGAATTTCATGACAAGCACAAGTTCGATAAATACCGTGTGGTGGATGAGCGGGAATTCAACACATTGGTTATTAATGCAATAGAGGAAGGCGTGAACTGTATGGACCGTGATATGCGCCGTTATCTGGGTTCGTCACGCATTCCTTCTTTTCACCCCGTGACAGCCTATTTGGAACATCTGCCACACTGGGACGGGCACGATAGAGTAAGCGAGCTGGCACGCTCGGTAAGCGATGAAACGCAATGGGTGGAGGTGTTTCATATCTGGATGCTGGGCATGGTGATGCAATGGAGCGGTAAAAACCGGATGCATGGCAACTGCCTGATTCCCATTTTGGTTAATCCCCTTCAGGGCCTGAAGAAGTCTACCTTTTGTCGGTCGCTCCTTCCACCAGCGTTACGTGGATATTATACCGATGACTTCGATGTAACTCGCGAGGGGGATGCCCTGCGCAAAATGCGCTCTTTGGCTCTTATCAATATAGACGAATTCAATCGGATGGAAGAAGGTAAACTGGCACGGCTGAAGAATCTAGTCCAAATGAGCGGTCTTAGTATGCGCCGTCCGTTTCAAAGCAGCTATAGCCAGCAACCGCGCCTTAGTTCATTTATTGGCACTTCCAATTTTTGCGATCTGCTGACCGATTCTTCCGGTAACCGCCGTTTTTATCCGGTGATGACCAAAGGGAGTATCCGTTTGCCTCGCATCAATTATAAACAACTTTATGCTCAGTTAAGAGATGAACTAAAACATAACCGCCGCTATTGGCTCTCACCCAAAGAAGAACAGGCTGTCAGCTTGCGTAATGACGCATTTTTGCGCCGTCCCATAGAGGAAAGCCTCTTTTATAGCTGCTTCAGTCTGCCCCGGGATGAGGAGAAGTTTCAAAGATGGACTATCGGCCAGATTTATGAAGTGATGAAAAAGGCCAGTCCTGAAACCATGCGTGATGTCAAGATGAGAGCCTTCGGAAAACATTTGGCTCTGATGGGAGTGAAGAAATTACATACCCGCTATGGCGACCAGTATCTGCTGAACCGGCTCTAACTGATAAACCATTTCGAGGAAATACTGAAAGTTCTGTCACCATATAATATTGAAGTCCAGCGATATGTGGTGACAGAATAAAAAGTATTACAATACAATATTTATTAACCCTATCCTAATTTAAATTTGACTATGGTAACGGGATGGCAGCTAGTAGAAAACTGGTAGAAATCGCAAATTTATTTCCTGTTTGTAAATTCAAGGACAAAGATCATCTTAAAATTACCAAAGTACATATGCTCTGATTATCAGATATATAGCTGCAAGAGTAGTTCTGAAGGAACTAAGGAAACGGAATTACTTGATTTTCAATAAACTTTAAAAAAAATCACAGCTATGTTAAAACGACTAAAATCAGTCAGTATGTTGCTGTTCCTAATGGGTGCCTCTACAGGAGCAGCATACGCGGTCGCCAATCCCGGCGTTGCCGATGTGAAAATCACACAACAGACAGGGACGTGCACGGGTATCGTCAAGGATGCTACGGGAGAAGGCGTTATCGGCGCATCTGTAGTAGTGAAAGGAACTACGAATGGTACTATCACAGGGCTTGACGGTGACTTCTCTTTAAGTAATGTAAAGGAAGGGGATATCATTGTTATTTCTTTCGTAGGTTATGCTACTCAAGAAATAAAATGGACCGGGAAACCTCTAGATGTTCTTTTGAAAGATGATACTCAATTACTGGGTGAAGTAGTAGTTACCGCTTTAGGAATGAAGCGTGAAGAAAAAGCTTTGGGTTATGCAGTAACCGAATTAAAAAGTGAGGAGTTGTATACCAATACGGTCAATCCGGTTGCATCATTGCAAGGAAAAGTAGCTGGTGTAGAAATATCGAATTCAGACGGTGGTATCTTTGGCTCTGCTAAAATCCAAATTCGTGGTGCGTCAACCTTAGGAAGCAATAACCAGCCTATATACGTTGTCGATGGTGTCATTCTTGATAATTCCACTCAAGGACGTGATATGGATGGTGAAGAAATTGATGCGATTGACTATGGTAATGAATTGAAAAACTTGAACCCGGATGACTTTGAAACTGTATCTGTACTGAAAGGTGCCGCAGCCACAGCGCTCTATGGCTCTAGAGGTTTGAACGGCGCCGTGGTCATTACCACCAAAGGTGGAGGAAAGTTCAAAGGATTCGGTGTAGATGTCACTCAAACATTAGGTATCGACCACGCCTACAAACAACCCGGAATTCAAACTGTATATGGACCGGGAGCCCGTCCAGGTAGAATCGGATATGGAGAAAATGGCAATACTTGGATTCCTACTTATTATACCAACGCAAAGGGAGAACCTTCATTAATCGGAGCATCTACTTTAGGATGGGGGCTCCCCTACGACAGTTCGGTAATGATTGAAGACTATGATGGACGCAAAGTACCTTATTCTCCAATCAAAAATAACATGTTAGATATGTATCAATTAGGTTTTAACACTAATACTAATGTATCAGTACGTGGCGGTAATGAAAAAACATCATTCTATAGTTCTGTTTCTTACAAGAAAGTGAATGCCACCACTCCTAATAATACATTTGAACGTTACGCTTTCTTGGTAAAAGGTAGCCATAAAATCAGTGATAGAGTAGATGTTGCCGCCTCCGTCAGTTTCGCCAACTCCAAGCCACGCAATGCTGCTCGTGCCGTAGGTGAATATTTCTACCAGGGATTAACCCCATTATATGACGCTAAGTACTATCGTGATAAATATTTAAGTGAACAAGGCGGTATTGCACGTTCTGGAGATACTTATGCCAATGTACCCGAATCCAGCAAAAGTTATTGGTTTAATATTGACAATATGGACTACAACCGTAAAGAAACCGTAGTACGTCCTATTTTAGAAGTCAATGTAAAAATAGCCGATTGGGTCCGTTTCAAAGGAGAAGGCAATATGAACTATGTATACATTCGTGAAGAAAATAAAGAACTTGGAACCGGAGTTGCTTACGAAGGAGGTAACTATAAATTAGCACAACAAACTAAAGAACAAACCACCTTTGCAGGAACTTTTACTTTTGATAAAGCAATAAAAGATTTCAATCTGGGTGGCTTTATTCGTGGTGAATATTACAACAACTATCAGACTGCTTATTCTGTAGAAACTGATGGTTTGATTGTACCTGGGCAATTTTTCATAGGCAACAGTAAACGACAGGTCAAAGCAAGTGGAAAAATAGAAGGAACTAAACGGATGTTATCTGCGGTATTTGCTTTCAATGCTTCTTGGAAAAATCAATTATATTTAGATGTAACCGGGCGTAATGACTGGTCTTCAGCATTAGTTTATGCTAATAAGAACGGTAATTACTCATACTTCTATCCTTCAGTTTCCGGTTCTTGGCTGATCAGTGAAACATTCAAAGACAAAATGCCTCATGGATTTCGTTTGCAAAAATTCGTGGTTCATGGGCACAAGTAGGTAATGATACAGGCGCTTACACTATTAATTCCGGTTACAATGTAGGTAATTTGCAGTTAATAGATGGTAGTTATGTATATACAAATTCATTCTCAAGCACAGCCATTTCACCCAACTTAAAACCAGAACGGAAAAATGCTTGGGAAGTTGGTCTGGATTTACGTTTCCTAGACAATCGTATCAACCTAGACGCAACTTACTATAAAGAAAATACAAGAGATCAGATTATGAACATCTCTACACCATCCATTTCTGGTGTTAGCAATCAATTAATTAACGCCGGTAATATTCAAAACAGTGGTGTGGAAATAGCTTTAAATACGATTCCTTTCCGTAATAAAGATTGGGAGTGGAACTTAGATTTCACCTTTACAAAGAATAATAACAAGATTATCGAATTACACCCTGACGCTGCCGAATATATTGGCTTACGTGGTTCTACAGGATGGGGTAACATGCGTATCCAATCGGCAGCCAGAGTTGGCGGACCTTATGGCGTATTGATTTCCGATATAACTCCTAAAAGAGATGACAACGGCAATATCATTCTGAAATGGAGCGATTCTGACCGCTCTGCCTATGCTGATAGAAGCTTGAAAAATGAAGTGATCGGTGATATGAATCCAGACTTCTTAGGTTCTGTCTCGACCGGATTGACTTGGAAAAACTTAAGTTTCAGAATGGCCTTGGATATGCGTTTTGGTGGTAAAGTAGCTGTTTATGGTAATCGCTATGGCACAGCTTACGGATGGACAGAATCTTCTTTAAAATTCCGGGATGAGGCTCATGGCGGTATGACATGGACCAGCCAATATTTAAATGCGGATGGAAGTCAATCAGGAAGTTACGGTGTTACTTATCATGATGGTATGATCCCTCAAGGAATATTTGCTTCGGGCACTCAAGTTACAGGTATAGATGGTAAAACTCATGATGTAAGTGGTATGTCCTATCAACAAGCTTATGAAAATGGAATCCTTGAACCAATGCATGCTGCATCGTATTATAATTATGCCAACCAATGGTCAACAGGTGTAACCAATGACGGATGGATACATGATTTGAAATATATTGCTTTGCGTGAAATTACCGTTGGGTATACATTCCCATCAAATATTGCAGGCAAAATTGGAGCAAAAAGATTGGGAGTAAGTTTCTCTGCACGTAATCTAGGATATCTATATAATTCACTGCCTAACGATGTAAATCCTGAAGGTGTGCGTGGTAATTTGAGTGGTGAATTCCGTATCCGTAGTTTCGACCCATATACAGCTAATTACACAATGACTATAAATGTAGGATTCTAAACTTATAAAAAATTGAAGATTATGAAATTAAAATATATAATGGCAAGCTTTTTAATTGGCAGCTGTGCTTTTATAAGCAGCTGCAAAGATGATTTTGCCGATATCAATACCAATCCGACTATCGTTTCAAAACCAGATCCCCGCTATTTGTTTACTCAAGCATTAGCAAATTTTGATGGTCATGACTATTTTGCCTGGTATTACGATTACAATAATATGCTGAGATGGTCTCAAACAGTAGCTTCAACAGGAGGTAATGAAAACCTGATGACTACCATGTCCAATTCAGGCAAAATGGGATCGCAAGTTTACAATGTAATGAACCAAGTAAATGAACTGACTTATATTGTAAATACAACCTTAGAGGGAGAAGAACAAGCAAAATATACTTATCTAAAAGCACTTTGTCAACCTTTAATGATTTACTTGGCTATGTGGGATACTGATATGTATGGCTCCATGGCATACACAGAAGCCTATCAAGCACGTTACGGAGGAACGCTCACTCCAAAATATGACACACAAGCCGAATTATTTGATTTGTGGGAAAAACAATTGAAAGAAACTGTTGAAACATTAGCCAATGATGTTACTATTGATGGAAATAAAGTAACACAGCAGTCTTTAGGCTCACAGGATATCATCTACCAAGCGATTATACCAAATGGTTGAAATTTGCCAACTCTCTTCGTCTAAAGCTAGCAGTTCGTTTAATCAACGAAGATAAGGATCGGGCATTGAATATTGTAAGAGATGCTGCCAAGTATCCTATTATGGATGGTTTGGAAGATGACTTCTTCTATAATAAAAGTGCTACAGACCGTCATATGCCTGGTGGAAATTCTATGGATAACCGTGGTGCAGGATCAATGCAATTAATCAACTTCATGCTTGAACATTTTGATCCACGTATCCGTGTCTTTTTTGAAAAGAATGATTATAATTCAATTGTCGTACAAGCATTCTATGACAAAGGACAAAGGCTACCTTCATTTGTAGAAGAAAATGTCATATCAGAAGAAGTTAACGGCAAAAAGGTTTTCAAAGGTTGGAAAGCTCCTGGTGAACCTTGGGTACGTTATTACGGTTTACCGACAGAAGTAGAAGCCGGCTTAGCCGACCAGCACCCGGAATATGCTGATTATTTTGACAAGGCTGGCAAGCTGTGGAAAGTTTCAGATAAAGATGGCAATGGAGAAACAACTTATTATCCATATTCTCCATTAAATCAATATATGTTTGACAAAAAAGTCATTATAGACTATCCGGTTGCTCCAAGTGCGCCAAAAGTTCAGATTACAGATTTATACGCATGGTATGGATTGTATCTATCCACAGCAGAAGTAAACTTGTATCTGGCAGAACTTAAGTTATTAAGCCAAGGACAAGATATAGGTTTCTCAGGAAACGCAGAATCCTATCTGAAAAAGGGAGTAGAATATTCAATGCGTGCTTATGACAAGTTGGCAGGTTTAAATCATATTCCCTATTATGACAATACATTTGGACAAGACAAATTTGATGTAACCATTAAGTTGCAGGAAAATGAAGTCACTAGATTACTAAATGATCCTATTTTGACTTTAGATGGATCTACGACAGAGAATCTGGAAAAAGTATACTTGCAACAGTATATTCACTTCATTTTCTTCCCGGCTGATCAATATATCATGATGCGTCGTTCCGGATGTCCAATGAAAGAAAGTGATTTATATCCCATGCTGAACTTAAATCCTAAAGTCAGCAACTATCCATTACCTCGTAGATTTCAAGTGACACAACCAACTGTAGATGATAAAATGGGAGATATCAAGAGAAAAGCATATCAAGACCAAGGATATTCCTATGGTCCGGAGCCTACAATATTAAATACAGAACGGGTTTGGTACGATAAAAAAGCTCCTCAATTTGGAGAAGGACCTAATTTGAATTAGTAAAAAAACAGTCTGAAATATGACGATAGTCCAAGTTTATTAATTAAAAAGGAAGAGGTTATGTGATATATTCTCTTCCTTTTTATTATACCCCAAAATCATTTGATATGCTGATACCGGCAAAGCATATTATTTATTGCTGCAACTTTTAAAAAAAACTCATTTTGTTTATCATGATGAACAATTTATTACTATTTTGTAATGTGTGATAAACAAAAAGAAGAAT
>ENA-OQAZ01000326-OQAZ01000326.1-human-gut-metagenome-genome-assembly--contig:-NODE-326-length-27029-cov-2.291205_pt1 | contig 27029 bp, 30 predicted proteins | sample MGYA00242737_ERZ504531 | MGnify/ENA primary metagenome ERZ504531 (study PRJEB26092, sample SAMD00036244) | human gut metagenome | host: Homo sapiens | study: EMG produced TPA metagenomics assembly of... | reverse complement strand
AACGCTTCAACCAAATACCGGATACCTTTTTCCGGTACCAGTCGACCAAGAAATAATATGTAGGAATCTTTCGTCAGTCCAAATTTTTCTGTTATTAAACCAGCTTCTCGGGTTTCTGTCTGTTCACTCCATTCGGAACGAAATGTGTCTCCCTGCCATAGGTATCTCTGAAATAATCCTGAACACCTTTACTCAAAACGATGATTTCATCTGCATATTTTACAGCATTCTTTTCACCCTGACGGATGAATTTAGAGCCAAATCCTGACTTCCATTTTTCCCGTTGCCAGTCTATACCATGAATGGTAACCACAACCCTCTTTCCAAACATCTTTGGAATCCATGAAAAAAAAGCTGGACCTTCTGCATGGATATGTACCACATCATATTTTCCAAAAGCACTGTACAAGGCCGCAAAGAAAGAGGAACTCACCGCTGCAAGACCTTTTCCTTCAATAGTTGGAACAAATTTCTGTCGGATTCCATCATATTCAATTTTATTGTCATACTCTGCACCACTCACGTGATGACCAGATCTGTTGTAACAGGTAACCCGACATCCATCTCGTGCCATTCTGGTGCACAGTTCTTTTACAACAATCTCTATCCCGCCCTCACGGGACAGTCTTTTTTGTCCGAACATGGACACTGCAAATTTATCTTTCATAATGTTCTCCAACCAATATTGTCCCCTCTACTCCTTTATATCTATGTACTTTTGTTGAGTAGACATTTCTGCACTCTACATACTTAAAAGAAGTAGCCTTTTCAGCATTTCGTATGCTTTTTATTGACCTTTTACAACAATTCTACTTCGATCCAACCTTCCCCAGCACAACAGCCACGGTCTTAAACAGAATCATAATATCCAACCCCGGACTCCACTTTTTAATATACTCGGTATCCAGTCTTACAACTTCTTCAAAGTCTGTGATATTACTTCTTCCGCTGACTTGCCACATACCGGTAAGTCCCGGCTTGAATGCCAGTCTGGAGCGGTGATGCATCTCGTATTTCTCCCACTCGTCCACTGTTGGCGGTCTGGTTCCTACAAGGCTCATGTCACCTATGAGTACATTCCAGAACTGTGGGAATTCATCCAGAGAGTAATCACGGATAAAATTACCGATTCCCTTGATGATACGTGGATCATTATCCATCTTGAACATCATACCATCTTTGATATCGTTCTGCGCCATCAGCTCTTTCTTCCGCTCTTCTGCATCCATATACATGCTTCGGAATTTGTAAATGTTGAATTTTTTGCCATTTTTTCCGATTTCGCACCTGTTTGAAAGAAATCGGTCCCGGTGACTTAATATAAATGATTGGTGCTACAAAGATAAAAATGATACCTGTCAGTAGCATTCCAACCAGTCCTCCGCAGATATCCATCGTCCTTTTGAAGATCAGCTGACCGGCGCTTACCATATTGATGCTGGTCGAAAGCACCGTATATCCTTCCAGCTTTTCCACAATCTGATTGGAAGAATCATCCGCAACTCTTGCCAGCTTGATATGTATGGTAATTCCCATGATACCGAAATTTTTGATCATTTTATCCGGAAGCGCAAGCTCTGTCGGAATGCTGAAAAGTGCTTCATCCACCCAGTTCAACTGTGCAAAATCTTCAATCGCACTCTCTCCACAAAATACCGGGAATCCATGATAATTTGGAATTTCATTTTCTTTTGCATCAATAATTCCAATTCCCATTACATGAAACTCACTGTAGGGATTACTGGTAAATGCCTCCACAATTTCTCTATAATTCTTTTTTCCACCGATCAGAAGGATCGCTCTTTTCCCTGATGCAGGGCCTCTGTGCTTGGAAAGCCATTTTTTCAACAAAATCCTTCCTATATATAATACGCAGATCGATATGATTGGGAATGCAAATATAACAACTCGTGAGTAATTGCTCGACTCTTTCATTGCAAACAAATAAGCAATCACACACACGGTCACGATGATTGCGTGCTTTGCGACTGCCTTAGTCTCCAACCAGTACCCTCTTCTTAAGATGCCCTTGTAACTTCCCATCATCAGTCCCACAAGCAGATCAATCGCCGCTATCGCAAAAAACACATTCCGGTAAAGCGGTGCTTCTCTGTAATATGCAGTCCCATGATGTAACCAGTGAGCAAGTAAATAAGATAATTCCAACAATATTAAATCTAACAAAATAAAATCCCAGTGTTTTAACCAACTGGAAGTTTTCTTTCTGTACATAAGTGAACCCAACCCTCTTAAACATTACTTTCGTAATTTGTTTTCTCTGATATTTATAACATATTTCGTATAAAAGGTAAAGCAATCTCCATGTACAATTCTCTTTTTCGACATTTTATCGACTTTCCGCACAAAAAAGCCATTAGTTTTGTGTACTTTTTTTCCTAAAAACTAATGACTTTTTAATTATTTATCGATTATTGTATTTTCAATTATAGATTTTTACCCTTTCCATACAATAATCACCTTTTTTTGCTGCTGCAATCTGATTTCTGACAGATTTTCTACTTTGTCAGTGCAATAATTGCCTTCACCACATCGTCAATTCCCATCTCAGAGCTGTCGATCAGCGTTGCATCTTCTGCCTGTTTGAGCGGTGCGATCTCTCTTGTCATATCGCGCTCGTCTCTTTCCTGGATATCCTGCTTGATCTGTTCAAAATCACAGGCTTCTCCTTTTCCTTCCAGTTCTTTGAACCGGCGCATTGCACGGCATTCTACGCTTGCTGTCAGATACACCTTTACATCCGCATGCGGAAGTACATTGGTTCCGATATCTCTTCCGTCCATAACGACATCCTTTTCTTTTGCAAGATTTCTCTGCAGATCCAGAAGCTTTGCTCGTACTGCCGGTACTGCCGAACTTACGGATGCCATATTTCCAACCGCTTCCTCACGAAGCTGTGAAGTGATGTTTTCTCCATTCAAATAGACCTGCTGCACACTATTTTCATAACCAAGCTCTACCTTTGCATCCTCGCATGCTGCCTCGATCTTCTCTACTTCTCCCGGTACGATCCCTTTTTTCAGAAAATGTACGGCAAGTCCGCGGTACATTGCCCCGGTATCTACATAGATGAATCCCAGTTCCTTTGCAACCAGTTTTGCGATCGTGCTCTTTCCGGCACCTGCCGGTCCGTCAATTGCGATATTATATCCCACTTTATATCCTCCCTGTTTCACTCACATTTTCTGTTCCTGTCCAGATCTGACAGTTCCTTTTCCGGCTTTCCGCTGATATTCTCATCCTCAGCTTTTCTCACCTTCCATCCGGATCATTTCCTGTTTATGCCATCTCTGGATTGTTGTGCGATTTCTATATTCTTAAAGCTACCAGATATTACTTCCAGCCGCATATGCTGTCGACCACGCAATCTGCAGGTTAAATCCACCGGTCAGTGCATCCAGATCCAGCACTTCCCCTACAAAATACAGTCCCCGTACCAGCTTTGACTCCATCGTAGACGGATTGACTTCTTTGACTTTTACGCCGCCCCGTGTAATAATTGCCTCTTTGAAATCCCGAAGCCCGGTCAGTGTCACAGTAAAATGCTTGATCAGATGGACAAAATTCATCCGCTCTTCTTTCGTGATTACATTGACCTTCTTCTCCGGATCAATGCCGCTTAAGTGGATCATGACCGGAAGTAATTTTGCCGGAAACAGTCCGGTAACTGCATTTTTAAACTGTTTATTATGGTTTGCATCAAATTCCCGCAGCACTCTCGCATCCAGCTGCTCTTCGGAAAGTGCCGGCTTCAGGTCGATGACCAGCTTTAACTCATGCTTTTTCTGCAGGATTTTACCTACATAGGCACTCGCACTGATGATCAGTGGTCCGCTTACTCCAAAGTGGGTGAATAACATTTCTCCGAAATCACTGTACAGCTCTTTCTTTCCGTCATAGACCGTTGCCTGGACATTCCGGAGGGAAAGCCCCATCAGTGCCGGAATGTACTCTTCTCTGACATTCATCGGAACCAGGGAAGGTGCAGGTTCGGTGATCTTGTGTCCCATCGCTTCTGCAAAGCGATAGCCATCTCCGGTGGAACCTGTTGTCTGATAGCTGACACCACCGGTTGCAATAATGCAGGCATCCCCTTCTTCTTTGCTTCCATCTGCCATGACAAGATAGGAAAATCTTCCATCCTCTGCCACAACCTTTTCTACATTGGAATAAAGATGGATGTGTACTCCATTTCGCTTCATTTCCAGCTCCAGTGTGCGGATAACATCCGAAGAATGATCCGACTGCGGAAATACACGGTTGCCACGCTCTGTCTTCAGACGCAATCCTGCATTTTCAAAGAAATCCATCACATCCTGGTTGGTAAATCCGTAAAAACTGCTGTACATGAATTTCTCATTGGATACCATATTCTGGAAAAGTTCATCCACGTCACAGGCATTGGTGACATTGCATCTGCCTTTTCCCGTGATGAAAAGCTTCTTTCCAAGTTTTTCATTTTTCTCAAATACGTGGACTTCATTGCCATTTTTCGCCGCAAAGATCGATGCGAACATACCGGCAGCTCCGCCCCCTACGATCAGTACTTTACTCATTTGATCCTTACCTCATCTTCTACAGGCTCCAGCTCATCTCTGGAATAAACCTGATATTCGTCCAGATGTCCTCCAGTGTCTCCAACGTCTCGATGACATCATCCTGCTTCTTCATGCAGAGTGCAACCACCAGTGCATTGATCACACTGAGCGGTGCAACCAGGGAATCTACGATAGATGCCATATCACTCTTGGCGATCAGATTGCAGGAGGAATAAAGATTCATCGGTGAATTCACACTGTCGGTCAAGGTTATTACCTTTGCTTTCCGGTTGCTGGCAAATTCCAGTGCTTTTAATGTACGCATGGAATATCGCGGAAAACTGATCCCGATGATCACATCTTCTTCCCCGATCCGGATCAGCTGCTCAAAAATCTCGCTGGAACTGTTGGTATCGACTTCTACCACATCCTCACAGATCAGATTCAGATAGAAAGTCAGGAATTTTGCCAGCGGTGCACAGCTTCGGATTCCGATCACATAAACCTTTTTTGCCGCAAGGATCGTATCCACCGCCAGTTCAAATGCATGATTGTCCACGGATTCCAATGTCTGCTTGATCTTCTCGATATCAGACTGCAGAACCGTCGCCAGGATCTCGCTCCGGTCGATCCGTCCGTAGGTCACTTCCATACGCTGGATAGAATTCAGCTTGGTACGCACCAGTTCTCCCAGTGCTTTCTGGAATTCGGGATAGCCTTTATATCCAAGCTGTGTTGCGAAACGGACAACCGTTGATTCGCTGACACCGACTGCCTCTCCCATCTTTGCAGCCGTCAGGAAGGCTGCTTTATCATAATTTTCTTTGATGTAATCCGCAAGCCGCTTCTGTCCTTTGCTGAACTTCGGATATTTCTCATCAATTCTAATCAGTAACTCATTTTTTGTGCTCACAATTTGCCTCCAAATAAGAAACGTGCCTTTTTATAAAATCATTTACTTCTATTATAAATAAGGTCACAACCCTTTTTATTATAAGCAAAAGAGCCATAAAATTCAACTCGAATTTTATGGCTCCTGAAGTTACGTTTTGCTCACAAAATACTGTCTGTAACAGCTTTCGTCGGTTCATCGTTATTATACCGGATAACTTCCGTCTTTTGCAATTGTAGCATCTACTTTCTTCTCCTGTGCCTCGCGGTATTTGAAGAAGTCTGTAGCTACCTGCGGGAAGAGTGCGTAGCTAAGTACGTCTTCATCCTGCTCTTTGTACTGTTCCATCTCTTTTTCAAGAGTTCCGAGTTCATCCGGGATCAGGTCTGCCGGACGGCATGTGATAACTTCCGGATTGTCTCCGAGTACTTTCTGAACAACATCCGGGTTGAACGGTTTAACAGTTGCACCGTATTTTCCGCTCAGGATGTCTTTCGTCTCTTTTGTTGCCATCTTGTAGCGTTCGCCCATCAGGACATTGAATACTGCCTGTGTACCAACGATCTGTGATGACGGAGTAACCAGCGGTGGTTCACCAAGGTCTTTACGAACTCTCGGTACTTCCTCAAGTACGTCGTAGAACTTGTCTTCTGCCCCTTGCTCTTTGAGCTGAGAAGTAAGGTTGGAAAGCATTCCGCCCGGTACCTGGTACAGAAGTGTCTTGATGTTAACACCAAGGTTCTTCGGATTGAGAAGTCCGCTGTCAAGTGCTTCGTCACGGATCGGACGGAAGTAATCAGCGATCTCAGCCAGAAGGCTCTGATCAAATCCTGTATCATAAGGTGTTCCCTTGAATGTCTCAACCATAACTTCTGTTGCCGGCTGAGAAGTTCCAAGTGCGAACGGTGAAATAGCGGTATCGATCACGTCTACACCGGCTTCAACTGCTTTTAAGTATGTCATTGAAGCAACACCTGATGTGTAATGTGTATGCAGCTGGATCGGGATATCAACAGCTTCTTTTAATGCTCCGACAAGTTCTGTTGCCTTGTACGGAAGAAGAAGTCCTGCCATATCTTTGATACAGATAGAGTTTGCACCCATATCTTCGATTCTCTTAGCGATGTCTACCCAGTAATCTAAGGTGTAAGCATCTCCAAGAGTATAGGAAAGTGCGATCTGTGCTTCTGCTTTTTCAGAATTTGCTGCTTTTACTGCTGTCTGAAGGTTTCTAAGGTCATTCAGACAGTCAAAAATACGAATGATATCGATTCCGTTTGCAACAGATTTTTTAACGAAGTATTCTACTACATCATCTGCATATGGACGGTATCCAAGGATGTTCTGTCCACGGAAGAGCATCTGAAGTTTGGTGTTCTTGAATCCGTCACGGAATTTACGAAGTCTTGACCATGGATCTTCATGCAGGAAACGAAGGGATGCATCAAATGTAGCTCCGCCCCAGCACTCTACGGAATGATATCCGACTTTGTCCATTTTATCTACGATCGGAAGCATCTGTTCTGTGGTAAGTCTTGTTGCGATCAGGGACTGATGCGCATCACGCAGAACTGTTTCCGTAATCTTAATCGGTTTCTTTTCAATTGCTGCCATTATATCTTCCTCCAATTATTATAAGGTTTATTAAGCTCCAGGATTGTTATCTCACTGTCAGATACGCGCTTCCTGTTGCTACATAACTCCGAAAATTGCCATAAATGTTCCGGCTGCTACGGCTGTTCCGATAACTCCGGCTACGTTCGGTCCCATTGCATGCATCAGAAGGAAGTTGGTCGGATCTGCTTCCGCTCCTACTTTCTGAGATACACGGGCTGCCATAGGTACGGCAGATACTCCGGCTGAACCAATCAGCGGATTTACCTTGCCATGTGTGGCTACGCACATCAGTTTTCCAAACAGGACACCTGCTGCGGTACCGAATGCGAATGCGATCAGACCAAGTACTACGATCTTCAATGTGCTGACATTTAAGAATGCCTCTGCACTTGTAGTAGCACCTACAGATGTACCAAGCAGGATAACTACGATGTACATCATTGCGTTGGATGCGGTCTCTGTCAGCTGTCTTACAACACCGGATTCTTTGAACAGGTTACCAAGCATCAGCATACCTACCAGAGGAGCTGTTGTCGGAAGAATCATACATACAACGATGGTTACGATGATCGGGAACAGGATTTTCTCAAGCTGTGTAACCGGACGAAGCTGTCCCATTTTAATCTTTCTTTCCTTCTCGGTTGTGAGAAGTTTCATGATCGGCGGCTGGATGATCGGAACCAGTGACATGTAAGAGTAGGCTGCCACGGCGATCGGTCCCATAAGTGCTGTCTGCTGGAGCTTACCTGCAAGGAAGATGGAAGTCGGTCCATCTGCTCCACCGATGATGGAGATGGCAGCTGCTGCCTTATCAGAGAAACCAAGAGCCAATCGCACCCAAGATAAGCTGCGAAAATAACCAAACCTGTGCTGCCGCACCGAGGAGGAAGCTCGCCGGGTTGGCAATGAGCGGTCCGAAGTCAGTCATCGCACCGACACCCATGAAAATAAGTGACGGGAGAATAAGACCACTCATCCAGCTGGAAGAAGTAATACAAAAGTCCGCCCGTTCCGTTAGCCGAATCTTCTGCATGAAGCATGATATCCGGGTAAATATTTACCAGGAGCATACCAAATGCAATCGGTACAAGCAGAAGCGGTTCAAACCCATGCTTGATTGCAAGATAAAGGAAAAAACATGCAACTGCGATCATAATGTAGTTACCCCAAGTCAGGTTGAGGAACGCAGTCTGCTGCACGAGGTTTCCCAGTGTGTTAGTGATATATTCCATGTTATAACCTCCTGTTTTTCAAAAGGATGTTGCTCCTTAGTTCAATGTAGCCAGTGTCTGTCCTGCTTCTACTGCATCACCTACTGCTACATCGATACTTGCAACTGTTCCGTCTTCCGGAGCTACAACAGGAATTTCCATCTTCATTGCTTCTACGATAAGAACTGCATCACCGCGGGATACTTTCTGTCCTACGCTTGCTTCGATTTTAAATACTTTTCCGGCTGCACCTGCTTCTACCTTGATGCTTCCAGCTCCGGCTGCTGCTTTTGGAGCTGCCTTCGGTGCTGCTTTCGGAGCTGCCTTTGGTGCTGCTACTGGTGCTGCAACTGCTCCGTTTCCGTTTTCTTCTACTGTAACATCATATACGTTGCCGTTAACTGTGATTGTATAGTTTTTCATCTTTAAATCCTCCTGATTCTATTCGCACTATGCATTCCATTTGTTTGATTTTCTTCTCTTGATAGAACGTACTACAAATCCGTCTGTAGTAGTTCCTTCTGCTGCTGCGATCGCTGCTGCGATAACTGCAACAAGTTCGGTATCATCCATTTCTTCTGCTTCTTCTACAGCTGCTGCCACTGCCGGTGCCGGTGCTGCCTTCGGAGCTTCTTCTTTTTTCTTCTTGGATGTACCGTTAAGTAATGCAGGAACGTATTTGATCAGGGAAATGATAAAGCTCATGAAAATAAGCATTACGAATACAGTTCCCATACCAAGTAATGTGTTAAGTCCCGCTTTTTCAAGGATTTCGCTCATGCCGTAATGAGCATTGACTGTAAATGATTCCAGAGTCATATTCTCATCGAATACGAATTCCAGGTCTGCACTTCTGTCAGAAAATGTTGCCGGTGCAGTTACCGTAACACCTGTAGAAGACGCCTCGAATTCATAGTCTTTATGGCTTTCATAATCGCCGCATTCTTCCAGGGATGCTTTCCATCCTTCCAGTGCAGTTGCGAAAGTGTCTGCTTCCATCTGCACACCGGTCTGGCTTTCAAACTGTGCCATCAGATATCCCTGATTCCAGTCTGACATCTCTGTGATCTGGTCGCTTGTGATGGATCCGCTCTCAATGATATCAAAAACAGCATCACAAGACTGGATCAGTGTATCTTTGTCATAGCTGACGGTCTTGGCATTTCCGCAGCCTGCAAGCCGAGCACAAGTACCAGAACTGCGACTACTAAACTAATCTTTTTCTTCACTTTGCTTCACCTCGCTAAATTGTTCCGTGTTTTTTGGATGGTCTTTCTTCCCTTTTTGTAAATAACATCTCAAATGCACCGATCACATATTTTCTGGTATCTGCCGGTTCGATGATGGTATCTACATATCCTCTTCCAGCTGCGGAAAGCGGGCTTGACTGAAGTGCTTTGTATTCTTCTGTCTTTGCTTTTAATGTATCTGCATCTGCATCTGTGTACATGATCTTCGCTGCCATGTCTGCTGCCATCATTCCGATCTCAGCTTCCGGCCATGCGTATACCATGTCTGCTCCGATTGCTTTGCTGTTCATTGTCACATATGCGCTTCCGAATGCTTTACCTGTGATCACATTGACTTTTGGTACAGTTGCATCTGCAAATGCATAAGTGAGAGCTGCCATCTCTCTTGCAAGGTTCTTTTCTGAGCATGCAGTTGCCTTGAGTCCCTTTACGTTTGTAAGTGTGAGTACCGGAATTCCGAATGCATCACAGAATTTAACGAAAGCTGCTGCTTTCTTGCATCCCATTGCTGAGAGTGTGCCGTCGAATTCTTCTGCTGTGTTGCCTTCTTCATCGTATACTTTTGAGCGGTTGGCAACAGCACCTACTGTCATTCCGTTCAGGCGGATGAATCCTGTTACCATATCTTTTGCATAAGCTTTCTTTGTCTCAATGAATACACCATTGTCAGAGATCATAGAAAGAGCAAGTGCTGCATCTTCTGCTGCATTCTCAAGATCTGCACATACTCTGTTCAGATCATCTGTGCATTCATCATATGCATCGTTGTCTTCGTTGTTAGCCGGAAGAATTGCTACGAGTGAGCGGATCTCGCCAAGAATTTCTTCTTCGCTCCTACGCCGTCAACGATTCCGGATTCTTCACTCTGGAATTTTGCGCTTGCTGTATCGCATTTGTCCGCGGTGTTGCCCGGAATGGTGTTCGGAGAGTTTACGAATAATTTTCCGTTCTCTGCCATGAATGTAAAATCAGAAAGTGCTGCTGCCGCTGCCAGTCCACCACCGCAATTGCCGAATACTGCTGTGATCTGTGGAATTACGCCAGAAGCCATAGCCTGTTTGTAATAGAAGCTTCCGAATGCGTTCAGTGCGTCAGTTGCTTCCTGAAGACGAAGTCCTGCGCAGTCAATCAGACCGATCACCGGTGCGCCCATCTTCATTGCCATATCATAAATGTTCGCAATCTTCTTTGCGTGCATCTCGCCGATGGTTCCGTTCAGTACAGATGCGTCCTGGCTGTATACATATACCAGGTTTCCATCGATTACACCGTAACCTGTGATGACGCCATCTGTCGGAGCTTTTTTCTCCTGCATGTTGAAATCTGTTGCTCTTGCAGTTACCTGTCCACCGATTTCAACAAAGCTTCCCTCATCGAGCAAATTGCAATTCTTAAGCTCGCCGGGTTTGATGATGTTGTGTTGCTCATAAATCTAGCCCTCCATTTTTATAAATTTAATAATTAAATCAAATTTTCTGCCGTGTATATTATACTTGCTTTCTATGCAATACGCAACTGTTTTTGATAAGTTTTCTCTTATTTTGTTAAATTTTCGACAAGTAATTTTCACGTGCAAAAAAAAGCCTCTGCAACGCAGAAGCCTTTTCTTACATAAACATATTCCCTGTTCCGACATAACGGATTCCGTCTTCAAAGACTCTCTTTCCGCCAAGTGTAACAAATTTTACATCTTTTAATCTGGTAATATCCCGCTTAAGTCACCGCCAACTACCAGAAGATCTGCATCCAGTCCTTCCGCAACAAGTCCGCGTTCTTTTTCCACACCCAGTACCTTTGCCGGGTTGGATGTTGCCACTTGTATTGCCTGCACCGGCGTAATTCCGTATTCCACCATATATTGCAGTTCTCTCGGAAGCGGCAAGAGCGGAGAATGATACATCACCATATCGGTGCCGGCAAGAACCGTCACACCCGTATCATAAAATTCTTTAAAATGATCCCGGTACGCTTTGTATGCCGGTTCAAAGAATTCATAATTTGCCATTTCTTTTTGCATGACCGGATCACTGACCGGTGCATCGCCATTCTTCTCAATATTTTCCTTGCACAGTTTATAGAGATAAGTATATGCCATGATAGTCGGTGTCCAGGCAATACCTTTTTCTGCCATCTGCTTTGCATGATCCAGTGTCATAAAGGTCCCGTGTTCGATCGTGTCAAATCCGGCATCAATGCACATCTGGATCCCCGGATTGGTTCCGGCATGCACGCCACACTTGATTCCTCTTCTGTGGCACTCATCCACCGCCGCATCCAGTTCTTCCTGGGTAAACTCCGGATATGGTTCCCGGTTGGTGGTCAGGATCTTCACCCATTCCGCACCGTCACGCACCTGCTTACGGATCTCTTTACGGATTGCCCACGGACCGTCCATTTCCTCTACCTCTTCCCAGGCATGCCCGCCTGTCATACAGATTCCGGTATCCGTATGCACGATTCTCGGGATCACGACAAATCCCTTCTTTTCTGCCAGTTTCAGATTCTTGCATACACCATGTGCAGAAGACATATCCCGCACCGTGGTGATCCCTCTTTCAAATGCAGACTGCGCATGCTGCAACGCATATAACATGATCAGCTGTGATCCATAATTAAAGCTGTCCGGCTGGGAATAGCCGTATGCAAGATGCGCATGCATATCCATAAGTCCAGGAAGAAGTGTCGCATCACCATACTCCTTAACTTCCTCCTGCGGAAATTCTTTCAGCAACTCTTCTTTCGGTGCGATTTTTCCGATCTTGCCATCCTCTCCAATATAGACTGCCTTATCCGTAAGAACGGTCTTTCCATCTCCTGTAATCAGATATTTCGTACTGATAATCATCCCTTGATCCCTCTTTTATTCCTTTATTTTTCAAATACACGCAGCCCTTTCATGCTGCCTTTCTCCCGTCGCATCCATTCTTTAACATTTTAAAGTGCAACCATCTTGAAGTGTATTATACTTGTTTTTTCAAACCAACGCAACCGTTTTCCACAGAATCTGTTAAATATTTTGCATTTTTTAATTCGTTTTACGTCCAAAACTTTATACGGATACGCTTGCGCTTTTCATTTTACTCACAACATCGTTTAACAATCAATATTAAAATTTTGTGATTCCCAGGTCTGCGTCCAAAGATTACAGCGGCAGATTTTAAAAAATATAGAGGTGAAGGCACTTATTGTGCAATGGAGATGAGACTCAAAAATTGTGGAAGCCTCTGCTGACACAATTTCGCTTTCAGAGGCTCATCGCAATGGTTTGCACAATGGACTTCACCCCTATATTTTTTTAATCTGCCTCACTACCTCCCTTTCGCAGACCGTCCCCGCAAAAAAAAGAAAACCCTTATCCGGCAAACCACCAGATAAGGATTTCCTCAATTCTTTATACTTTTTTAGGATGACAACATTTTTATTACAGTGTAATCAGAGCATCTGTAATATTTGTAATTCTGCGGTATCCATCTTCTGTGATCAGGAAATCATCTTCCTGACGGACGCCACCGATTCCCGGAATGTAAATTCCAGGTTCGATCGTATGAACCATTCCCGGCTGAAGGGTCACTTTACTGCCGGTACAGATATACGGCTGTTCATGAATATCCAGTCCGAAGTTGTGTCCCGGACCATGTGGAATATGATAGCCTGCATCTTCTACTACCTTCACGATGATATCTCTGAGCTCGCCCATAACCATTCCCGGTTTCAGGCTGTTCTGACCAGCATCCTTTGCTTTTCTGACTACGTCAAACATCTTGTAAAGCTCCGGATTTTTGGCTTTCCCTACTGCAACAGTACGGGTAATATCCGAGCAGTATCCGTGATAATAAGTTCCGAAATCAATCGTCACAAAATCACCAAGCTGGATTTTTCTATCGGATGCTGTCGCATGACAGTTTGCTCCGTTATCCGGACCAGATGCTACGATCGTCTCGAAGCAGAATCCGGAGCCGCCACGGCTTCTGAACTGATATTCCAGTTCATTTGCAATATCGATCTCTGTAACGCCCGGTTTGATCACATCAAGCAGTGCATAGAAAGATCTCTCTGAAATCCGGCATGCCTGTTCGATCGTCTCGATTTCTTCCGGTGTCTTGATCGCACGTAAAGGTTCTACATAAGACCCTTCGGAAACGAATTTGGTATCAGGCGCCTGACTTACCAGATCCTGATAATCATCAAACGTAAGATCTGCTCCACAGATTGCACACTGTTTTACCCCTGCTTCTGCCGCCAATTTACCGGTCTGGCTGAAGTAATTCAGTCCTTCACCGTAGACAACAACTTCAAATCCTTCTGTTTCCTGTGCGGCCTGGAATTCAAACCGTCCATCGGTTACAAAATAGTTTTTTCTTTTCTGTCAAAAGCAGAACTGCAACTCCATATTCTCCGGTAAAGCCGGTCAGATACTTGATGTCGCTGCCTTTGCTGATCACAATTCCGTCATGACCATTTTTCTTTACAGCATCTACAATTTTCTGTATGCGTGTATTCATTGTTCCATCTCCTACTGAATGAAATCCCAGTTGAATTTCATATTTTCATCATATGATTTGTATGGTTTTCCATCAATATCATAGATGTTTACATTATAATGCCAAGGTTCCGGAAGTGTCTTCTCCGGATAAATGTGCTTCATCAGCTCATATCCTTCCGGATCATAGGTCTTCAGTTCCTCTCTTGTGTTGACCGGCCCGCGGATACCATCCCATCGTCCGTCAACACCTTCCTGCATGACATTGAACCAGACAGTACTTAAGGTTGCAAAATACTCTTCGTAATTGCTGATCGCATAAGTGTCCGGCCACAAACCATTGTCGCTGGCATGCTGATATGCTTTCCGGATCATGTCTGCAAGCGTCTGGTCTTTCAGACCATTCATTCCAACCAGATGGATCGCATGTCCAAATTCATGCACAAGGATCATCTCATTTGGATAACTGGTTGCATATCTTCCGGTTCTGAGACGGATTACATTTGCCTCTGAAATAGAGGATGCCGGATTCGTCATCTCACCGCCGTAACCTGCCACGTGACGGGTTGCAAGCAGATATCCCATTCTGTGTTCCGGGACATCATATGCATTCTCAAGCAGTCCGAACACAGATACCTCTGCACCTCTGCGGACAAGCTCTTCTGCTACTTCCGGGATCTTTTCAAGCATCATATCAATAATTGCAAGTGCTTTATCCACTACAGCCGGTGTTGTTTTTTCTCCGGCTTTTACTACAATGCCGGAGGTTCCTTTTTTGCGGACTACATAGTATGGCTGATACACGGTCTGGTAGACCTTTTCATTGTCTGCCGGTCTGTCTTTTACATCAGTCAGCTTTCCGACAACCTGTACGGTAACCTCTCCTGCACATTCCGGATCAACCGGATGAACCAGGGAAAGTGTGGTACGCATGGATTCTTTCTGGTATACCGTACCATAATCCCATGTCATATCACTGGTCCAGTGTACCAGTTCCTGTACTTCCCCTTTGTATTTTACCAGATAATCGTTTTCATTATCAGCACGGCGCATCTGTTCGCCCCAATAAATCTCAATTCTTCTGTCATCGATCAGAATGACTTTTTCGACCGGTGCATAATTACAATTCTCTGACATTTATTTTTCATCCTCCTGAAACATAAACTTATTTTCTGATCTTTTATGCTTCTGCGTTCTTGTCCAGTCCCATTCCGACTGCAAGCTTTTTACTGAAGATTGCTACAACCGCACCGACTGCACATACACCCAAACCGATTGCTACGAAGAACGGAATTTCGCTTCCTTCTTTGTAGAAGTTTGTGAGCAGCGTGTTAAGAGCAGCTCCTGTAGACTGTGACATTGACCAGATTGTCATCATCTGTGTCATGAATGCCTTCGGTGCTGCAACAGCCGTGATTGAGTAACCGATCGGGCAGGTAAATCCTTCACCAAGCATCAGGATTGCATAGAATAATACGATCCACCATGCGCTGACTTTTGCATCTCCAGGATAGATTACATAGAGGAGTGCAATGATTAAAGCTCCAAATCCCCAGAAGATTGTTCCGATACCCATCTTTGTGGTTCCGTATGGCTGTTTCTTTCCGAGTTTTGTCCATACTGCTGTCAGAATACTTCCGATGATAACTGCAAATACTGCTGGGATTGTCTGCATAGATGCTGCAGGCACTTCAATTCCGAACAGTACACGGTTAACCTTTTCTTCATAGAAGATTGCAAGGATTGAAATTGTCTGTGTCCAGATCAGCAGGGTAACTGCATTACAGATGAACGGCGGAACCAGGCAGAGGATTTTCTTCTTCTCATGTGACTCTGTCTTTTTACTTTTGTAAATAACTACCAGTATTCGATCGGGATAATGATCGATACAGTACTGATTACATTTGAGAATACAGAAATACTTAATGTTCCTGTTGCAAAAAGCGTTGCAAGAACAACTGCGCAGATAACAAGTACAATGATCATCTTTGTGATGAAAGAACGTTTCTTATCATCCGGAAGCGGATCATCCGGTTCAATACCGATATTACCGAAGAACGGTTTGTATGTAACTGCATATACAACGATACCCAGGAATGCAAGGACTGCACATGCCGCGAATGCTACATGGTATCCGAGTGCTGCTGCGATTGCACCGGAAAGTACCGGAGCTGCTGCACCAATGTTGGAAATTACGTAAGAAATCGTGTAAGCGCTGTCACGTCTTCCATCGGATTCATCATAGAATTTTCCAAGAAGAGCATCCAGACATCTGCCACCGAACATCGGTCCGATTGCCAGACATCCCATAGCGATTCCATAGCCAGGAACGCCAAGTGGTAATGCAAGGCATACATATCCAATAAATGAAAGTGATCTTGCTATAAATAAAGACTTCCGGCATCCTAAGATACGGTCGCAGACAAAACTTCCGACAATACCTGTCAGTACGACAACCGTTGAATATAAAGAGATCAGCTGTGCTGCATTTGCCTTGCTGAATCCAAGTCCTTCCGGTGCATTTGCGTATAAGTAGTAAATCAGTACCGCACTCATCGCATAGTTTGCAAAAGAGTTACAAAGCTGCATAAAGCTCAGGGTTCCCACACCCTTTGGCTGTCCTAAAAAGGCGGTTTGTTTTCTTAACGCCTCATCATGTTCGTTCATTATTTTTCCCTCCAAAATAACCTTTTGTATGCTATTCATTCAACAAAAAACAATCGTTAATTTTTCCCCATCATCAGATGTCTTCACTCCTCCTTGTTTCATAATTTTTAACTTTTGTTTTTTATTTTGAACATACAAGTATCTTACTTTTTTTTGTTCACTTTGTCAATATTTTCGTCTGTAAATATGAAATTTTGTTCACATTCATAAACATTGACAAAAAAAAGAACGCAAAAAACGTCTTTTCCCCGTTTTTTGCGCCCTTTTTTCGTCATTTTTATGTATTATTTATTTCTGGTTGCGGAACTGTACCGGTGTGATATTGTACGCCTTCTTGAAAAGTCTGTTGAAATGCTCTACATTCTGATATCCAACGGTCAGTGCAATATTTTCAACGGTCATGCTGCTGCTCTTTAACAGGCACGTGCCTTTTTCATTCTGACTTTTTTGACAATATCCCCGAAAGTCATTCCGGATTTTTCTTTGATATATTTAGAAAGATACGGTTTGGACAGAAAGAATTTTTCTGCCAGATCATCTAAAGATACATCCAGATAATTTGCCTGGATATAGTTCATGATCTCTACCATTCTTTCATCTTTACATTCATTCACATTCTTCAGTTCATCGATCTTATTGACAGCAACTGTCAATGCCTCAATAGAAGCTTTGATGATATCGGCATCAATTCCAACTCCCCAGTAGGTCTTTCCATTGCAGATGACACCTACATAAGCACATGCCTTGGAAGAAGAACCACGTGTCAGGGAATGTTCTTCGTAGAAGCTCAGTTCATAGCTGATACCAAAGTACTGTTTGATCGCATTGCTGACTGCGTCGAGACGTCCGTTACCGCCTGCTGTTACCACACGTTTTCCATTTGCATGGGAAATGGTTGCATCTGCTATAATACCATCTTCCTGTTTGAAGTGGCATTCATCGATAGAGAAGATTCCTTTGTAATTTACATAATGATCTTCAAAAATGTGGTATACCCAGTCCGGAGTCAGCTCCTTGTGTGCTTTATCGGATACATCTTTTACCATGTAGCCGACTTCTTCACGCATTTCTTTCGGAACGCTGATGCCAAAGTTCTGTTTCAGAATGTAGCTTACACCGCCTTTTCCTGACTGGCTGTTGATACGGATAACATCTTTATCGTAAGTTCTTCCGATGTCCTTCGGATCGATTGGCAGATACGGTACGGTCCAGTGATCTCTTTCTTCCGCTTCACGCCATGCCATACCTTTTGCGATGGCATCCTGATGGGAGCCGGAGAATGCGGTAAATACCAGATCTCCTGCATATGGCTGTCTTTCATAGACATGCATTCTGGTCAGGCGTTCGTAGATTTCACGGATCTTTGGAATGTCAGTGAAATCCAGTCCCGGATCTACACCCTGCGAGAACATATTGAGTGCCAGTGTCACGATATCCACGTTACCGGTACGTTCTCCATTTCCAAATAAAGTTCCTTCGATACGGTCTGCACCTGCAAGAATACCCATTTCAGCAGTTGCCACGCCGCATCCACGGTCGTTGTGTGGGTGAAGGCTGAGTACCACGCCATCACGGTATTTCAGATTCTTATCTACATATTCTACCTGTCCTGCAAATACATGCGGCATTGCGTTTTCTACGGTTGTCGGAATGTTGATGATTACTTTTTTATCTTTTGTCGGCTGCCATACATCCAGTACTGCATTGCAGACATCCACTGCATAGTCCACCTCTGTTCCTGAAAAGCTTTCCGGACTGTACTCGAAAGTAAAGTTTCCTTCTGTCTGATCAGCAAGCTGTTTTAACAGCTTTTGCTCCGTCGATGGCGATTTGTTTTACCTGTTCTTTGTCTTTTTTTGAAAACCTGTTCTCTCTGTGCAACAGAGGTTGAGTTGTACACGTGGATCACAGCATGTGGTGCTCCCTGTACGGCTTCGAAGGTACGTTTGATGATGTGCTCTCTTGCCTGTGTCAGTACCTGGACAGTCACGTCATCCGGGATCATGTCTTTCTCGATCAAGGTACGCATGACTGGTACTCTGTCTCAGATGCTGCCGGGAATCCGACTTCGATCTCTTTGAATCCCACATCGACCAATAACTGGAAGAATTCCAGCTTTTCATCCAGACTCATCGGCTCGATCAGTGCCTGGTTTCCATCACGCAGGTCAACGCTGCACCAGATTGGCGGTGCGTCTACATAATCTTTTTTCACCCAGTCATATTCAAATTTCGGAGGCATAAAATATTGTCTCTCGTATTTTTTACAGTTTTCCATTTTGTTTCTCTCCTTTTATTTAATTGGAAAGGGCGGCATCTGCTTTTTCTTCTGTTCATATGAAAAAACAAGAAATTTTTCATAAAAATCACACAATTTGCCTAATTCCTGACTTTTCACAAATATCCGTCAACTTTCTTGTCTTATTTTGTTGTCTAGCTAATGCTAACATATCTTATCGCGAAAGTCCATTGATGAATTTAAGCAATTTTCTTGATCTATTTTATTCTTCTCGTGTTTTAAAAATTAAATTGGTAAAACATTTCACACATTTTCATGGCTATCCAGGTAAATGTTCTCCGTCTGACTGTTTCTTTTACAACAGCCTGGCAGCTCCCCCATTTCTCCCCGTTTAAGAGATACGTGATCTGTCCGACCGGTGTTCCGCTTTTCACCGGCGCATCCAGTTTTTCCGGTACTTCTGTCTTTTCTTCTGCCACATCATCATCTCCGACCAGAATCTTACCCGGACTTTCTTTTCCTTTGATTTCCACTTCCACTGCTGCTTTTCCAAACAAACCATTTTGGGAAACACCGTTTTCCACGGGTATTTTCGAAAGCTCCGGTATTTTCCACACCTCATCGTAACGATAGTGTGCCATTCCGTACTCCATCAGTTTTCTGGTATCTGTCCATTTATAATTCTTGTTGTTTGGCCAGCCACAGGCAAGCAGTGCCACTACAAATGTACGATCCTCACTCTGTAAAGCCCCTACATAGCAATATCCGGCATCCCCGGTAAACCCTGTTTTCCCGGAAATCGCGCCATCCATCATCTGAAGAAATGCATTGTGGTTGCTGCAGCTAAAATTCTCCTTTCCCTCAGCATCAGAAAAGCTGTATGCCGGCATTTGCGTGATCGCAAGAAATTCTGCAGCTTTGGGAGAACGCAGGACACAGTAGCTCATGATTTTTGCCAGATCTGCAGCTGAAATGCTGTGCACACCGCCCACATCCTCTCCATCCAATCCGTTTGGCGTAACAAAATGTGCCTCAGTGCATCCGATCTCTTCCGCCTTTTCATTCATCCACCGGCAAATTGCGGAACGGATCCTGCAAGGTGTTCCGCGATCGCCACTGCAGAATCATTATGGGATTCCAGCATCAGGGAATATAGAAGATCCCCCAGATAAAACGCTTCCCCTTCGTGCATTCCCAGATGAACCTTCGGCTGTGCGACCGCATTTGCAGAGGCTGTCACCAGGTCCTGCGGATTTCCCTTTTCCAGCGCAAGAATGCAGGTCATGATCTTCGTTGTACTTGCCATCGGGCGCATTACATGCTCTTCTTTTCCGAGCAGAACCCTGCCGCTGTCCGCATCCACCAGCGCAGCGGAACGGGCATAGAGCCGGGTAAGAAGCTGCTCCCTTTCCTGCTCACGGGTTTCTTTTCCTGTGCAGTCTGCGCATCCGAGACTGGTTCCTTTTGCTGCGTAGTCTCCATTATCTGTGTCCGTTCATTTTCTTCCGCAGGCACTTTCCCGGATAAAACCTTACCCGGACTTTCTCCTGTGGATTCTCTCCATAGCATCTTTCCTTGAAAAATCTGCAAACTAAAAAAGAATACCATGCACGCTGCCAGAATCCCTCTTCTGGTCCGTGCCGGTATTCCATTCCTCTTCTTTTCTTCCTTTTTCATGCGCCCGGTCTCCCTCCTGCTCTTTTCTGTTCCATTTTATGAACAGGGACGGGCGTTTATACTATGGATTCCATTTTAAATATTCAGCCGGATCTGTGCCTCATCTTCCGCTTCTTCTTTGAATGTCTCCAGCTTCTCCGGTTCAATGCCCGGGAGATCATCTAAAGACTGCACACTGAATCTGCGCAGAAATTCTTCGGTTGTTCCAAAAAGCAGCGGACGTCCCGGTGCATCAAGCGCCCAAGCTCGCAGACCAGATTGTACTCGATCAGCTTGTTTACCGCATGATCCGATTTGACTCCGCGAATCTTCTCAATCTCCAGCTTGGTGATCGGCTGACGGTAAGCAATGATTGAAAGCGTCTCCAGCATGACATCTGTCAGGACATACTTTTTCGGCTGCTTTGCGATCCGGATCAGATACTCATACATCTCCGGTTTGCTACAGAGCTGATATGCATGATCCAGTTCGATGATCCGGATGCCACGCTCCTCTTTCTGATACTTGTCCATCATATTATGGATAAGTTTCTCCGTCGTCGGCACATCCTGCTCGATCGCGGATGCGATCTTACTCACCTCGACCGAATCTCCCATAGTGAACAGGATTGCCTCTATGATACTCTCCAACTGTTTTGTTCTCATTTTCTTCTATACTCCTTGCCGCAGTCCCTCGTCCGATGTAATGATGATATCATCGAACGTATGTTCCTGATATACCTGTATCTCTCCTGTCTTCATCAGCTCCAGCACCGCCAGGAAGGTGACAATGATCTGTACCTTGGATGCCTGCTTTTTCAGGAGATCCCGAAAACTGAATCTGTGATGTACCTTTGCATACTCATAAACATATTCCAGTTTCTCCGGAAGCGTAACCTCTTCTTTCTCGATCTTGCCGAACTTACTTCGGATCGGATCCGTCTTATCTGCCTGTCTTTTCAGGATATCCTGAAAAATATCATTCAGCTTCGTCAGGGTCAGCCCGTCAAGAAGCGTATCCAGATCTACCGGTTCTTCGTATTTCTTTACTTCATCCGGAATAGTCGCTCCCTTATAGAACAGCTTTTCTCCGTCCACCTGGCGGTCACGCAGTTCATAAGACATGTATTTGTACATCTTGTACTGCAAAAGCTGCTCTACCAGTTCCTGACGCGGATCTTCTTCCTCGCCCTCTTCATTGACTTCCTTTGGAAGAAGCATCTTGCATTTGATGTCCAGAAGTGTCGCCGCCATGACCAGAAATTCACTCATGACATTCAGGTCTGCTCTGTCCATCGCCTGGATATATTCCATATACTGGTTGGTGATCTCTACGATCGGAATATCGTAGATGTCTATTTTATTTTTATCGATCAAATGTAAGAGCAGATCCAGAGGTCCCTCAAAAACCTGCAGCTTTACCGGTATTCCTTTTCCCATAGATATCCTTTCCAGTCAAATTGTCGATAACCTTATTTATTATACAGGAAAGCCGGGATGATATCAAGTACGACTAACTCTGCCGGATTCCAGAAGCGGAAATTGATCGTGTGGGTTCCGAGCCCTTTGCTGACCACAATATATTTCCCGTCTTTTTCATAACAGTCCCCGCTGTAGCGTGGAAACAGACGGAACTGCGGACTGATCACACCGCCAAGCAGTGGAAGTCTGGCAATCCCGCCATGTAAATGTCCGGACAGCACCAGGTCTGCCCCCCACTTCCAGTAGGTTTCTGCGTAAAGCGGATGATGTGCCATTAAAATGCAGTATGCGTCCGTCTCTGCACTGCCAATCCGTTCTTCCATCTCGCCAGTCGTAAGCGGACACACCTTCCATCCTTTTTTATAGCATCCAAATGGAAGCTCCATCCCATATAAGCGCAGCTTCATCCGTTTACCGGGATCTCTTCTGATCCATTCACCAGGACATGAATCCCTGCCTTTTTCAGTTCATTCTCATAATATCCATATTCTTTGCCGTAAATCTCCGGCTGCTCATGCATTCTCTGCTCATGATTGCCATTACAGCACCAGACCGGTGCGATCTGTGGAAGTTTTTTCATCAAATCCGCTGCCGGTGTCCAGTCTCTTCCAGCTTTCCCGACCAGCATATCGCCGCCTGCCAGGATCAGATCCGGCTTTGCTTCCCTGATCGCCAAAAGCAGCTCCTCATTCTCTTTTCCATAGACATGATTATGCAGATCACTTAAGAAAGCAATCCGTACTTTTCCGGCATCTCCCTTTATTTTACTGGTTCTGATCCGGTATCTTGTAATCTTGAAGCAGTGCAGCTCCCGCCATACTTCTGCAAGAACTGCTGCTGCAAAAATCATCAGTATCAATACGATAATCCCTGTTGTCTTCATCTCTTCCCTCTTTCGTTATACCATCATTCTTCCAGAATTTTAAGGAATGCGCCCCCAAATGTCAACTCCCCGACACCTTCTGTCGCATAAACCGGAACGCTTCCGATGGTTTTCTCATTCAGCCGGTAAATGACTTCTCCGATCTGGTCGCCTTTTTTTACCGGGGCAGTCTGTTTCTGTATCTGTACCTCTTTTTCCACGGCAGACAGATCTGATCCACTAATATCCACATACCGGAAGCCCTCCAGCGTCTCTCCCTTTGCCTTCTCCTGCATTCCATGTTTCACTTCGGCATACACAATTTTTTCCAGTGCCTTTTCATCCTGGTAAATACTGCATTTCCCAAAGCCATAGTTTAACATGGCAATGGCATCCTTTATCCGTGTCTTAGAATCCGGCTCTGCCATCACAACCGCAATCATATTGACCCCGTCTTTTCTTGCCGTTGCAGACAGGCAGAACTTCGCACCGCTTGTGGATCCGGTCTTCAGTCCGGTTGCGTATTCATACTGCCGGATCAGTTTGTTGGTATTACTCAGTCCGAATTCACTGCTGCCCTTTGCCGTAGTGTGGGTAATATTTTCCATCCAGATCGTTGAGTAATCCTCGATCTGTGGATACTTCGTGATCAGCTCCCGTGACATCAGTGCAATGTCTCTCGCTGTCGTCAGATGCCCTTCCGTGTCCAGTCCGTTGCAGTTGACAAAATGAGTATTCGTCATTCCAAGCCCTGCCGATCTCTGATTCATCTTTTCCACAAAAGCCGGTTCACTCCCGGCAATCTTTTCTGCCATCGCCACGCAGGCATCATTGGCACTTGCACAGCAATGCACTTGATCATTGTATCCACAGTCTGCTTCTCACCAGCTTCCAGAAATACCTGGGATCCGCCCATCGATGCAGCGTACTCAGAAGTTGTGACTTCGGTATCCGGCGTGATCGTTCCGTCTGCCAGTGCATCAAAGATCAGAAGCAGCGTCATAACCTTTGTCACACTCGCCGGGGGCTTTTTCTCATCCGCATTTTTTTCTAAGAGAACCTGACCTCCGGAAGCTTCCATAATAACTGCGGACTCAGCAGATAGTTCCAGACCGGTCAGATTGCCCGAATTGTCTTTGTTCGTCTGCTCCGGATCCTCCTGCCGGATCACATCCTGCATAGCTTTCGGTCTTTCTCCCGGCTCGAAAACATCTGCCGCCCGGACCGGGATCCCATATACGGTCTGCACGCACAGAACCATGCCAAGCAGACCTGCCAGAAATTTGCGCATCATAAGACTCCTTTTTTCCATCCATCGATATTATATAAATAAGCCTTCTGACAGGAAAATAGAACCTTTCTTTACACTTCCCGGTTCATTTTTTCGCCTTCCTCATTGAACCAGTCCATTGCCTGACAGATTCCTTCTTCTGCAAATGGGAATTCTCTCTTTGTGATCTTTTCCTGTGGAATCTTATCATAAATAAACGGTCCTTCCCAGATACTTCCGACAAGAATCGTTTCTGAATTTTCCTCATCGGTCTTTTTTTCTTCTTTCGCCAGGCGATAGTTCATTTTTCCCATACTTCCGTTAAATTTCGCTTTTTTATAAAAATTCAGCGGAAAAAGCTGCATTCTTTCTAACATATTTTTCACCTCAAAAACCGGCACAGAAACTGGGGGATTTCTGTGCCGGTACTCTATTTTTTATACAATTATATCAATAAGTCGGAGGAATGTCTATACTATGCAGTCTTCTGATCTACCTCATATTTTGCAGCAGCTTCGTTGATTGCATCTCTCATGATCTCGATTGCCTGATCTACGTGTTCTTTTGCAAGGATCAGTGGCGGGATCATACGGTTTACGCTGTCGCCGATTGCTGTGATCAGAAGTCTTCTTCTGAAGCATGCCCATTTTACTTCAAGAGCGATCGGAATATCGTATTCGCATCCTACCAGAAGTCCTTTTCCTCTTGCTTCTTTTACATGTGGAAGCTCTGCAAGTTTTTCTTTCATGTATTCACCCATTACTTTTGCATTTCCACTTAAATCTCTGTCGAGGATTTCAGAAATGGAAGCAAGAGATGCGGCACATGCAAGTGGATGTCCACCGTATGTAGAGCCATGTGTTCCTGATGTAAATACTGCAGCTACTTCTTCACTTGCGCAGCATGCACCGATCGGCATTCCGCCTCCCATAGCTTTTGCCATCGTTACACAGTCAGGTTTTACACCATATCCATGAATGCCATTGGAGATCCTGTACGTCCCCATCCGGTCTGTACTTCATCGAGAAGGAGAAGCATACCTCTTTCATCACAGAGTTTACGAAGTCCTTCGATAAATTCCTGTGTTGCCGGATGTACACCACCTTCGCCCTGTACCGGCTCGATCATGATCGCGATCGTGTTATCTGTTACTTTTGACTTGAAATCTTCAAGGTTGTTATATTCTGCGTAGGAGAATCCCGGAAGCATCGGTTTGAATCCAAGCTGGCATGCGTTATCCGGCTGTCCTGTTGCGGAAAGTGCTCCGTATGTTCTTCCGTGGAAACCATTGATTGCTGTTACGATATGGTAATGTTCCGGGCCATATTTTTCAACGCCGTATTTTCTTGCCATCTTGATCATACATTCGTTGGCTTCTGTTCCTGAGTTCTGGAAGAAAATCTTATCCATTCCGATCGTGTCACAGATCTTCTTTGCGAGAAGTGCCTGTGGAATTGTGTATGGGTAATTGAATGTATGCATGATGTCATCAAGCTGGTCTTTTACTGCTGCGACAACCTTCGGATTTCTGTTACCTGGTGTATTTACGGCAACTCCACCATAAAAGTCGAGGTAAGCTACCCCTTTTTCATCGTAGAGATACATACCTTCTGCACGTTCTGCGATAAAATCATATCTTGCATAGGTTTCTACCATATATTTTTTTACAATGTCCTTTAATTCTTCTGCTGTGAGTCCTGTGTCTTTGAGTTTCATAAGAATCTCCTCGCTTTCCTTCTTTTGATCATATACTACTTCATGCTATTCGTTCCGGACTTCGAATAAAAATGTGTAAAAGAATGTGCCTTTTGTTTAGCAGGAAATCCCTTCGGAATTTACCGCTAAACAAAAAGACGCCATGTACTAACTGTACATGACGTCCTTGTCGTTTACAAGACACAGTATAGACCACAGTCTATGGTTTTGTCAACAACAATTATGTCAAAAAATTATCTTTCATTTTGTCTTTTGCTTGTTCAATCTGCTGTATTTGTTCCTCATCCATGCTTTCCTGAAGATTTTCTTTCTTCTGGCGATAAATTGTCGCAGAAAAATCCATAATGTATCCAATCAGGATCAGATTGCCAATTGCACGCCCTGCACGAACCGGTATCATGGCAACAAACGCTGCAACTATGTTCTGCAGGAACATAAAAAGGAACAACGTATAAAATCCCCATGCGATCGAACTCTCCAGACAGATGATCCCCCTGTAGTTAAATGGCTTCTCATGGTAATCCCACCAGATCTCACCGAAAATGCGCTTCATCACAAGTGCCGTCAGAAATTCCAACGTCGTTGCAAGAAACGATCCCAGGAAAAACAGCAGTATACTATTGTCGCTATACGGACGTAATATAAAAAACACCGTAAGAGCACCAAACCCGTAGATCGGGCAAAACGGACCTTTTGCAAATCCCCTGTTCGTAATCTTATGATTACAAAATGACATATAGATGGATTCCACCAGCCATCCCATCATGCTGTAAGTCAGAAACCACATCACAACCTCATATCCATCTATTCCAAATATTATCCTATTCCACCACATAAAATTTTCCTGTAAAATGGAGGTTTATGAATCATAAACCTCCATTATTGTTCTGCACATATTAGTTATATTTACGTTTTCTAGCAGCTTCAGATTTCTTTTTACGTCTTAACGCTTGGTTTTTCGTAATGTTCTCTTTTGCGAATCTCCTGCTGAATTCCTGCTTTGGCACAGTTTCTTTTGAATCTGCGTTAAAGCACTATCTAACGTTTCGTTTTCTTTAACGATTACATTTGACATAGTCTCACACCTAACCTCCCCTCCAGCCTTGTATTGTGCATCATACGACTGTTCGTAT
>ENA-OQAZ01000325-OQAZ01000325.1-human-gut-metagenome-genome-assembly--contig:-NODE-325-length-27043-cov-3.538676_pt1 | contig 27043 bp, 45 predicted proteins | sample MGYA00242737_ERZ504531 | MGnify/ENA primary metagenome ERZ504531 (study PRJEB26092, sample SAMD00036244) | human gut metagenome | host: Homo sapiens | study: EMG produced TPA metagenomics assembly of... | reverse complement strand
GTTACTTAGAAGAACAGAAATTTGAAATCTTCTTAGTAACTCCAGACTGCTATACAATCCGAGCTAAATTCCAGAGGGTTATAAGTATCAAGGAGTAGCTGATTTTGTAATGGCTAGAAAGGAAGTAGGATATATTCCCAATACCAGAACTCCAATAGTTGAGCCAGGAAATCTCTATGATGATTTGTCACGAAGAGACTTTACTGTCAATGCTTTAGCTAAAGACCCTGACACTGGAGAAATCATTGATTATTTTGGTGGTCTTGAAGATATTAAGAAGAAACTTCTTAGGACTCCATTACCTCCTATTGTAACTTTCGATGATGACCCTTTAAGGATTCTCAGAGGTATAAGATTCTCTATTACCAAGAGACTGCGGGTATCTGAAGATATGTGGCAGGCTATGAAGGCTTATGACTATTTCGACAAAATGCCAGTAGTGTCTGAGGAGAGAATAAGGAAGAACTGACAAAGTGCTTTAAGTGTAACTCATCTTTAACTCTAGGGTGGTTATCTGAACTTACTGATTTAAGAGATTACATTTTTAAGAACACTAATTTATGGCTTAAGCAACTAGTGAGAAATAGTGGAAACTAAGAAACTAATTATCTGTAGAGGTATTCAAGGCTCAGGTAAATCTACTTGGGCTAAACAATGGTGTCACGAAGACCCAGAGAATAGGATTAGATTCAATAATGATGATGTTCGTAATATGTTAGGTGACTATTGGGTTCCTAACAGAGAGAAGGTCGTTACTGCAACATATAACACTGTACTAGCTTATAGTATGGAGAAAGGTTATAACATTGTAGTAGACAATATGAATCTAAATCCAAAGACCTGTGCAGAATTGGAGAAAATGGTTAAAGATTTTAACGAGAATTATACTTATGATTGGAAGTATGAGGTTGAATATAAAGACTTCTTTATTCCAGTTGATGAGTGTATTCGTCGTGATGCTATGAGACCTAATCCCATTGGTGAGAAGGTTATCAAAGCAACTTGGAGAAGATACAGAGATTTTATTATCCGAGAAGACATTAACAATATGCTAAAGAGAGCACCTAACACGTAGACGGAGGACGTCCTGTCATATTAGTTGATATGGATGCTACTTTATGCCTAAATACATCAGGTAGACCTTATTATGGAGAAGGTGCAGCTGAGGGTATGCTGGATGATGTAGCCATAGAAGGAACTTGTGCCCTTGTTAGGCGTATGTATGAGAAGTGCAAAGTCTTTATTGTTACTGGTAGAGAAGGCACTCCAGAGATTATAGCAGCTACTAAGAAATGGTTGGCTATGCACGATATTGCTGTAGATGAATTATTCTTTAGACCAGTTAAGGATTATAGTCCTGGAGCTGATTGTAAGAAGAAAATCTATAAAGACAATATCGAGGGTAAGTATAATGTTCAATTTGTTCTTGAAGACAATTATAAGTGTGTCAAGATGTGGAGAGAACAGGGCTTACTATGTCTTCAGCCTAATGAAGGGAAATTCTAATGGCAATGTTAGTAGGACAACTGATTGAAATCCTCAAGCAATTTGACCAAGATAGGGAAGTTATGATTCATACCCTAAGTGGTCAGAATGCTGAAGTTAAAGGATATTTCCCTAAAGATGATGAATACTTTTATCTAACTGACTTGGATGTAGTTCCAAGAGACTAGCTTATGGACGATGTTAAAAAGAGGTTTCTAACCAATACTGATGAAACTGGAAGATTCATTGTTAAATCCTTAACTACTGGTAAAACATACTATGTTGAACCAATAGGTAATGGGCATCCAGCAGATTGGGGAGATATTAATCCTGCAACTAAGAAGATTGAAGGGGACTATGGTCAGAAATATACTGGCTGTGTATCTGAGAAAGATTCCTTAATCACAGAGGAGAATGGATTTCATTTAATTGAGACTCTAGGTCCTGGAATAAGTCCTATCAGTGTGATATATCAGAGAGATTTGTCGTATGAACAATTAAATCGTATGGTACATGAAATTCACGGGTGATATTATCATAACAGACCCATGTTATATAATTAAAAGTCCAGAAGATTATGCAAAGGAATTAGGTATACCTTTCCCAGCATATCCTAAATACACTGAAGATATAAAAGCTTACGATAAAGCAATGAGCGAGTATCGCTCCTTTACAAATAAGTATGATGATTGGGGAAAGTGTGACTATGGTGATAATATGGAAGTACTAGGCTTTAGTAACTACATTTCTGAATCAACTATCTATGGTGATTGGAGTTGTACTACTTGGTCTACTCCTCGTAAAGATGTAGCTGCACAGTTAGAAGAGCTTTGCGAACTTCAAAGGAAACAATATGAATTAAGAAAACAGTATGGTGAGGACTCTGTTCAAAGTAAAATCTACGATGATAAGATGTTCAGTGCTACTGTCGATTTAAAGAATATTGGAGGATTTTGTGCAGATGCTGGTATGGTTGCCGTATTCTTATTGGATGAGGTATTAAAGTACAATCCGAACTTTGATTATCATATCAATAGACTATGGACAACTACACTGATTAAGGACTTTGATGGTGAAGTAGAATACTATATTGATGATGCTGAGGGAGAAGCTCACATCATTGGTACTGGTAATGTAAACTTCTTCACTACACAAACTGGATTCTGATTATGGAATTTCAATTGTATGAGGATGTAAAGGTAGCTACTTGGCGTAGATATACCTATGACGTAGAAGCTGAAACATTAGAGGAAGCTGTAAAGCTGGTTAAGGATGGAGACGTGGATTGTACTGATATGGAAGAGTTCTACGAGGACGATGATTATCTGAGTCTCAGGAGAATGGAGGTCGTGCCACGCATGAAATCTACTCAGCTAAAGATGATGTATTACTATATTCAAATAAAGATAATGTATAAGTTTAATGGAGGAAATGGTGCTGTAGTCTGTGATGGCTGCAGCGTCATTATGGAGCAGAATATTCCATTCGATAGGTATCGTAAGGAACATAGCGGCTATGACTTCTGTGAACGATGCCTAAGTGGTCTTACAGTAGTTGATAACTTTGACCAGATAGAGAATATCTTGGAGTTTAATAACCAAGATGAGTTCTATTTCTTACAAATTATTCAACGTAAGAAGGATGGGAATATTACTCAAATAGGCAACAATGGTTATAGAACTGTTAAAACTTACTATATCTTTAGTAAGGAACAATTCTTAACCAAGAAAGAAAAGATTAAAGAGCTTTGTTTAAAGAACAATGCTAGAGCATATATCCATCTTAATAGGAGGAATGCAGAGGAGGTAGCTTTGGCTTCAATCCAGCAATATGCTAAACTAGTCTCAGAAGGTAACTCATATCAGGGTTATAGAGTATGGGATAGTGCTTGTGGTGGAACTAGAGCTAGAGGATACAAACCATTATGGGTAGTTGATGTGGACTCTAAAGACCCTGAATATCTAAAGACAGTCATTGAAATTATCAATGGTTGTAGAGGTGTTTCTGAGCAAAAGGTCATGCATACAATACCTACACTACATGGCTATCATCTTATAACTATAGGATTTGATGTTCAACAATTCCAGCAACAGCTGGCGGTTAGGAATATGGATTCTATTGATATACAGAAAGATAATCCGACTCTGTTATATTATGCAACTGTTTAAGGCTTAGAAATAAGTACTGTATTAGATTACTCGTTAGGATTTATAAAAGCAGAACATAATGAGTAATTTACCGTTAGGGGCTGAGAATGACCCTTTTGCTCCTTACAATGTTAAGGAAGAAACGTTTAAATTTGATTTAGGTGTTAAGGGTATTGCATGGTATGAGTACTATGGTTTCCTGGACACAGATGAAGCTAGGGAAGACATCAAACAACGTCTTGTTGCAGCTTTATCACAGCTTGGAGATATTGATATTAAGGATGTAGACATATCTATATATTAATGATATATTTAGTAACCAAGCAGCAGTCTCTCTGGACATCTGACAGATATAAAGTCATTAGTGCAGAAGAGGCTTTAGAATTATTAGCACCTCTCAACGTAGTAGAGCTGGATACTGAAACTATGGGTTTAGACCCGTATACTAAGGAACTATTAACTGTTCAACTTGGTTGTGCAGACTTTCAAGTAGTTATTGATTGTACATCTGTGGATATACACCTATTTAAGGAGTATATGGAGAACCCTCAAAGGATATTCTTAGGTTGGAATATTAAGTTTGACTTGAAATTCCTATATCATCAAAGAATCATTCCTATGAGAGTCTATGATGGTTATTTAGCTGAGAAGTTACTTTGGCTAGGTTATCCAGCAGGTATGCATGAGATGAGTTTGAAAGCTGCTAGTATCAATTATCTAGGAGTAGATATGGATAAGTCTGTACGAGGTAAGATTATACAGACTGGATTAACAGAAGATGTTATTGTGTATGCTGCAGGAGATGTTTCCTATCTGGGAAGGATTAGGGACAAACAGCTTATCGAACTAGAGAAGAAAGGTCTGTTGAAGGCTATTGATTTCGAGAATGAGTTTGTTAAGTGCCTAGCATATATAGAATATTGTGGGGCTAAGTTAGACATTGATAAGTGGAAAATCAAAATGACTACTGACCTTAATAACCTTGAGAGATATGAAGCAGAACTAAATGATTGGGTAGAGCGTTATTGCACAGAATACGGTGATAAGGGCTATACTATCAATCAAGTTATCCATATTGATAAATGGTATAAGTCTGAGGATGTACTCAAAGAAGAGAGAGCTAAGTTACCTCTAAATGCTGTTAGAGCACCAGAGTTTGATTCTACTGGAGCAAGTTATGACAGTGAGGCTTATGTTATTAAACAAACTGGTAACTACTGTTCTGTTAATATGCAAGGTGATTTGTTTAGTGGTTTTGATACTAAGCCAAGATGTCATATAAACTGGACTAGTTCCCAACAAGTAATTCCATTATTTGAAGAATTGGGATTGAATTTAAGAGTGTTGGATAAGAAGACTAAGCATTATAAGAAGTCTGTGGATATTAAAGTGGTAGAACCACAAGCATCTAAGAGTCCTCTAATTCCAATATATATAAAGTATAAGAAAGCTGCTATCATTGTTAATACCTTTGGTCAGAAGTTCTTAAACTTGATAAATCCTATAACTGGTAGAATCCATGCTAATTTCAACCAGTTAGGAACTGATACTGGTAGGTTAAGTTCAACAGAACCTAATCTTCAGAATCTACCACACGATGCTCAAACTAGAGCGTGCTTTGTTTCCGATAAAGGTAACAGGTGGATTTCAGCTGACTATAGTGGTCAAGAGTCATATCTAATGGCATCTATGGCTAACGATGAAGCTATGTTGGAAGAGCTAACTAATGGTAGTGGTGACTTACATATCTAACCGCCAAGATGGTGTTCCAACAAATTCCAAGGGATATGCCCCTAAAGGATATTAAGAAGAACTTTAAAGACCTAAGGCAGGAAGCTAAAGGTTATGAGTTCTGTTTCAATTATGGTGGTCAAGACAGTACCTTAATAAGGAATTATGGTCTTGATGCCAAGAGAGCTAAAGAAATCTATGAGAACTATATGTCAGGTTTTGCTGGTTGAAGAGGTATCAGGATTTCCGTAGAGTAGATGTTATGCGTAAAGGTTACATCTTATTAAGTAAGATAACTGGGCATAAGGCATATATCTATGACTATGATGAACTTAAAAGACAGGTGGATAAGCAAGAAGACCCTGAGTTCTGGGCATATTATAGAGAAATGAAGCAGGAAGACCCTGACTGTGACACTGTACAAGGTGTTAGACGTTTAGCAAGACGTAAAGCAGAGTCTGAGAAGCAGTCTATTAATTATCCTATTCAGGCTGCTGGTGCATTATGTTTTAAGTTAGCATCTATAAAACTATTCAACTGGTTGTTGAAGAATGGTTTGTTATTCAAGGTTAAATATTGTATTCCAGTACATGATGAAATTAATCTTGAAGCCCCAGACGAGATTGCTCAAGAAGTTGCAGATATATTAGTTAAGTGCATGGTAAGTGCAGGTAAACCATTCTGTACAAGAGCACATTTAGGTGCTGATGTAGAGGTTGGTGACCATTGGATTCATTAATATGGGTAAGTATATAGACTTGTGTACAGTAATTGATGTAGAGCCTGAAGTATCTCAGGTTCTAGGTCTTATTGAAGATGAAGACCTCTTAAGTGAGTTCTGGCAGAGAATGGATGAAGATTTCTTTAGAGTCTTCGTTGAAGATTACTGTAAGGATAGTGATATTCGTATCATAAAGAAGATAATTGATGAGGTGTGTCAAGAAGAATCTGAAGAGGATTGATGCACACTGAGATAGAAAGAAAATTCATAGTTACTGACAGTACTTTTAAACAGAGTGCTGTCAGAATTATGGATATTCGTCAGGGATATGTAGGAACTTCTAGCAATGGAGAAGCTAGGGTATCTATAAGAGATGAGAAAGCATGGGTTATCATAAAGTCCAACGGATGTTTAGCAAGATTGGAGTATGAAATTCCAATTCCTAAAAAGGATGCAGAGGAATTACTCTCGTTCACTTGCGACAGAGTAATCCATAAAACTCGTTATATTATTCCATGTGAGGATAGTATGCTTAAATGGGAAGTCGATGAGTTTCATGGTGAGGATGAAGGATTAATCATTGCTGAGATAGAGTTACCACGCAAGGATATGCTATTTGAAAAACCTCAATGGCTTGGTAAAGAAGTAACACAAGATACTACTTATTATAACTCTACACTCTCTAAAACATCTTGGAAAGTTATCCAGCAAAAACGTGCTGAGTATAAGGCTTGGGATGATTGGAGGGACTCATTAGTTAAGAAATGAAATATAGGAAGAAACCAGTAGTCATTGAAGCTATACAATTCATAGATGATGCTGACCGCATTATAGAAATTCAAGAGTTTCTAGGAGGAGATACCATAGTGATAAGCTATGAAGATGCAGACAATCCTTATATGTATATTGAAACTCTTGAAGGTACTATGAAAGCCTCTGTCGGAGATATATCATTAAAGGAGTGAATGGGGAGTTCTATCCTTGTAAGCCAGATATATTTGAGAAAACTTACGAAGAGGTAGCTGAATGAGACTGATAAAACCGTCATTTGAAATACTAGAACAAAAGCCTGGACTAGATGGGCTGTTACAACATATAGAAAGATGTGGTAGGACTTGTTATAAGTCAGAAGACAAGATTACTGAAGAAAGTGCTCCTAAGTTTGTAGATATGCTTGTTAAACGTGGTCATACTGCAATGGTTGAGCATGGTACTGTATACCTAAAGTATAGTATAACATTGGAAGGCTCCATGAATATGGCTAACAAATACCATTTCAACAAGTATTCTACAGTAACTATAGGTAATGAACCTTTGTGTGGTGGTGAGCCACAGGAATATAAGGATAAGTTCGATGGGCATACATGTGCATATATTACTACTAATTACAGGGTACTATTGCAAAATGATTGGCTTGATGACCTTAAATACCAATGTGAGCCAACAGAGCACCACGTTAAACGTATAACTGTTAAGTTACTTGTGATAGGGGAGTTAGTCATGAGTTTGTAAGGCATAGAGTATTTAGTTTTGCTCAGGAAAGCACTAGGTATTGTAACTATAATAAGGATAAGTTCGGAAATGAATGTACGTTCATCATACCTAGTTGGCTAGACTACGAGGAACAGCAATTCACTGATAAGAATGATTCTTCTTGCAGTATTAGAACTGACCTATCTGAGCATGAGTATTTTATAGACTTATTACTAGAAGCTGAAAGAACTTACAATTTCTTGGTTCAATACTGTGGGTGGAAACCTCAACAGGCTAGAGCAGTTCTTCCCAACAGTTTAAAGACCGAGTTAGTTATGACTGGTACTATTGAACAGTGGGAAGGGTTCTTTAAGCTAAGAGATGCTAATGATGCACATCCTCAAGCAAGAGAGTTAGCTGCACCATTACATGAGGAATTTATCAGAAGAGGTTTATTGCAATGAAAGCAGAGGAGTACTTTGGAGACTGGATTGATGTTATTGATAAGCAAGAACTACGTAAAGTAGTAACTTGGATTAATAAGACTAATTCAGCTACTCTATGTCCTTCTCCTAAAAACATATTCAGAGCATTTAGGGCTTGTCCATATGAAGACTGTAAGGTAGTTTTCTTAGGGCAAGACCCTTACCCACAAAAGGGAGTAGCTACTGGAATATTATTCGGTAACTCTGAAGATACTCCAGAGGATAGGTTATCTCCTTCGCTTCAAGTAGTTAAAGAGGCAGCTATTAATTATAAAATTCCCCATAACAGAATAGAGTTTGACAATACGTTGGAATCTTGGGCTAAACAGGGAATATTAATGATTAATACTGCCCTTACTTGTGAAGTAGGAAGAGTTGGGTCACACTTTGAGTTATGGAAGCCATTTGTGTCTAAACTAATTCATAATCTTAGTTATAAGAACAATGGCATAGTTTATGTCTTATTTGGTAGTCAAGCACAGCTATTTAAGAATGATATAGTAGATAGTTTAAAGACTATTGAAGTATATCACCCTGCGTACTTCTCTAGAAAGGGTACTAAGATGCCTTCTAGTGTATTTACTGATATTAATGAGCATTAAAGAAGCAGTATAACTATCAAATAGAGTTTTATAAGGAGACAGAATATGGAATTTGCTGAGAGGAAGTCAGTCAATGACAAGTTAAGGAAATATGACCATCTGGCTAAGGATGGTGACTTCATAGAGATTACTGAGTGGACTAATGGTGAAGGTTGGGATGTTACTATTAACGAGAAGCAACTACTCCTAACCAGAGGAGAATTGGAGGCTATCGAATACCTAACTAGGAGTCTAGACCATAAGAGCTAATTTTATGTACCTAAACATTAAGATAAAGGAAGATTTCAGAACCTTAAAGAAGGATACTGAATATAAGTTTGACTTTACTAATCAAGATAGGTATCTGATAGTTGGTCCAAATGGTTGTGGTAAGTCTACACTTATTAATATCATACGTAGCTTTCAGTGCGACAATGCTAGCGACAGCCGTCAGGATAAACTTGGATATGCAGGGATTAGTGGTATGAAAGATAAGGCAGAAATTGACACTGACTTTGAGAAGTTTTACTTTATTAGTTCTGAATTTGACGACCCATTATCATTAGACAACATGGCTACAGCAGAAGCAGCTATTACAAATGGTGGATTCTATTGGAAACGTAAATCTAATGGTGAACGTCAGTTACAGAATCTAGGTAAGTGGGTTCAAGAGAACCAAGACAACTGGAATGAGAAGTGTCTATTGATTCTTGACGAAGCTGATAAGGGCTTTGATTTAAGGTATCAAGTGGGATTACACAATATGCTTATTAACATTCCAGCTAAGAGTAACGTGAAATTTCTAGTTGTATCTCACACTCTAATTCCGATATTGTTAGAGGACAAAGTTTATGCCTTCCGATATAGAAGGATGCTCAGTCCGTCTACATATATATTTGTAGAAACTGGTTACGATATAAAAATTGATAAAGATGAAAGAACAGAAGTTTGAATTTAATCCTGAAAAGACTTTCTTCACATCTGATACACATTTTGGTCATGCTAACATAATTAGATTATGTAATAGACCGTTTAAAGATGTAGAGGAGATGAATGAAAAGTTGATTGAGAACTGGAATAAAGTAGTTCCAGAGGACGGTACAGTCTTCCATTTGGGAGATTTTGCCTTCGGTGGTAGTGCATTATGGAATAGTGTTATCCCTCGTCTAAACGGACAAATCTACTTAATTATTGGTAATCACGATAGGAAGAATCTAAGACAAGGTTACATGGATAAATTTGTGGCTGTAATACCTCAAATGCAAATTCAGATAGAGAAAAGAAGTATCTATTTGAATCATTATCCATTCTTGTGCTATGGTGGTTCTTATCGCAGTGAAGCTGATGCTGTATGGCAGTTATTTGGTCATGTTCATTCTGGACCTACTAGTTCTGGTTTAGATTGTGATAGGTTGTGTAATCTATTCCCATATCAATATGATGTTGGCGTAGATAACAATAACTACACTCCAATCTCTTGGGAAGAGGTGAAGAAAAAGATTCAAAACCAAATAGATAATGGAGTGGAGAAATCTGTCAAGGAACATACAATTCCTGACGAAATATACAAGCTATAATGACTAAATTGACTTTAGAAATCGACGGAACTATCTGTTCTATGGAGATACCTTATAATGATGTAAGTGCTACTGAACTAATTAAGGGATTTGGCTCTCTAATGATTGGTCAGACATTTCTTGCTTGCACTGTTAAAGAGGCTCTAGAAGAGGTAGCCGAAGATTATGAAGACGAACTAAGAGTAGGTTATGAATCCCAACACACTGAGGAAGATTAAAAGGTTAGAAGCTGGTGAATCATTTATCACCAGTGAGCCTGGGAACTCTATGCTTCCGTTATATAAGAGTAATGAGAAGCATAGGGTTACTCCAATAAAATGGGAAGATTGTAAGGTGGGCGATGTAGTATTCTGTAAGGTTAGAGGTTCATGTGTAACTCACAAAGTCTATGCAGTAGATAGTGAGAAAGGTTGTCTAATAGGTAATAATAAAGGACACATGAATGGATGGACTAAGAATGTATATGGCAAAGCCACAAAATTGACCAATCGTTAAAAACTAAGAAGCCTTGAGAATTTGTGTAACGTCTGATTTACATGGCATTCTTCCTAAAATAGAAGAACCGTGTACAGCAGTATTGATATGTGGAGATATTATGCCATTACGTATGCAGAGAAACATTCCTCAGAGTGAGAAATGGTTAAAGACTGAATTTGCAGAATGGGTTAATAATCTTCCGTGTGAGTCTGTTATTATGGTAGGAGGCAATCATGACTTTGCTTTAGCTAATATGTACAGGCAACCTTTAAAGATTAACTCAATCTTAACGCAGCCAACTAATGGTAAACTTGAGTTGTTAGATAATGAAGAGACTTGTATTATTGATGAGAGTGGAAAATGTTATTTAGTATGGGGAACTCCATATTGTAAAATCTTTGGCAATTGGGCTTATATGTATGAGCCTGAAACTCTAATCAAGCATATAAATCTATGCCAGCAGAGTGTGATATTGTTATATCTCACGATGCTCCTAAATTATGCGGTCTTGGTGTTATCCACCAGAGATTTGACCAAGAGGATGCTGGTAATCCTTGGTTGGCTGACGAGATGCTTCGTAAACATCCTAAATATGCATTCTGTGGGCATATTCATAGTGGAGAGCACAATCTGCAAACCCTTGACGATATGAAGATGGCTAATGTATCTTTAGTAGATGAAACGTATACAGAAACGTTTAAACCTTTATATCTCGATGTCTAAAGTTGCAACAAGGGGAGGTATAGGCTTCTTCCCTCTATTGTTTATAGTACTACTAGCCTGTAAGTTATTCGGAGCTAATATAACTTGGTTCTGGGTTATTGCTCCTTTATGGATGCCTCTTGTAGTAGTGCTAGTAATCGTAGTATTATTATTTATTATAAGTTCAATAAGATGAAAGAAAAAGTAACCCTAGTAGTTGTGGACTTCCAGTATGACTTCTGTCTGCTGGGAGCACCACTCTATGTTCCAGGGTCTGATAAGGCTCTGTGGAACATCTCTCATTTAATTGAGAATAACAAAGTTGGTCGGGTGATATTTACTGCCGATTGGCATCCATCTAACCATTGTTCCTTTAAGAAGAATGGTGGTCAGTGGAATGAGCATTGTGTGCAGTTCTCTAAGGGTGCAGCTATACATGATTTATTACTATATGGTTGTATTGGTGCTGGAATACCTTATGAAGTAATTACTAAAGGTACTCTATCACTTTTAGAAGAATATGGAATAAAGGTTGCTCCAGCTAATGCTAAAGTCCAGTACCATACTATCTATAGTTCATCGGTAGGAGTTGACGTTCAGCCAGATGAGCAAGTAGTAATTTGTGGTTTAGCAGGAGACTTCTGCGTACTTGAAACTTTGAAGAACCTAGCCCCTGTTAACCCTATGATATTCCTTGATGGTGTAGCTTCCCTAGATGGAGGAGTTAAACTCAATGAATATGTAGAAAGTAATGGAGTTAGGGTATGGTCATAAAAATTATCATACTAGTGCTAGTTCACTTATCAATATCAGCAATAGCTATTCTTATGGGTAAGTACTTACCTAACATGGTACACAAGGAGAATGAACGTGAAGTATTCTCATTCATTTATTGTTGTCTTCTTCCCATAATGAATATAGTTGTTGTTTGCATTGGTTTATGTGAGTTAGTTGATGTAGTAATGCATAAAATTATAAAATATATAAAGAGATGGTTGTAAAATCTATTTTAGATACGGACTTGTATAAATTTACAACTTCGTATGCCTATATGAAACTATTCCCTTATTCTATTGGAACATTTGAGTTCTTTGATAGGATAGTACAGAATATTCCGATGAATTTCTGGAAAACCTGAGAATTGAGTTGTGTAACTTAGGCTCTCTTAAACTTACTAAGGATGAACAGGAGTTTATGACTAATAACTGTAGGTTCATTCCTCCATGTATTGGGAATGGTTGTCTGGGACAAGACTTGATGCTGGAAAAGTAAGAGTGTGGTTGGATGAAGAAAAGCATCTACACATCACAGTTACAGATTATCTATATAGAGTAACTCTGTATGAAGTACCTATCCTGCTATTGTGTCTCAGTTAAGAAACCATATGCTAAACCATTGTATTGATATGCAGCTAGTTATTGGGAAGTTAGCTCCCAAGATTAGTCTGTCTAATAAGAGTGGTATTCCATTCTCTGAGTTCGGCACTCGTAGAAGATATTCATTCAATGTTCAGGATGAAGTTATTAAATACATCAAAGAACATTCTATTTACTGCACAGGAACATCAAATTGTTACTTTGCAATGAAATATGATATGAAGATGATGGGAACTCATCCACATGAATGGTTTATGTTTCATGGTGCTATGTATGGCTATAAGCAAGCTAACTATATGGCTTTAGAGAATTGGACTAATGTATATGATGGCGATTTGGGTATTGCATTAACTGATACCTATACTACAGATGTATTCTTTAAGAATCTATCTCGTAAGCAGGCTAAGTTATTTGATGGTATTAGGCAGGATAGTGGGGATGAGTTCCAATTTGTAATGAAGGCTATTGCCAGATACAAAGAACTTGGAATTGACCCATCTACTAAGACTATTATCTTCAGCAATGCACTGACATTTGATAAGGCGGAAGAAATCCAGGAATATTGCAGAGGTAGAATCCGATGTGCATTTGGTATAGGTACTAACCTTACTAATGACACTGGATTTAAACCATCTAATATTGTTATGAAGCTGACTTCTTGTCGTATGAATAAGAACCAACCAGTATTCAACTGTGTGAAACTATCTGATGATTTAGGGAAACATACTGGTGATACTGAAGAGGTTAAGCACTGTATTCAAACTATTAGTAAGTTTTAAGTAAATGCCAACCTGGCGATATGCACTAAAATCTAGTATTTCCAAACTTACCCCCAAAGAGCTAAATGCTTATGGGGATAAGGGTTGGGAATTAGTATCTGTGGTATATGTTGAACTAGTGGGATTCATATATTACTTTAAAAAAGAATTAAAAGTATGAACAGATTAAATTATGAAAAAGTTTTCAAAACCCTCGTTGAGGAGACTGGAAATTATCTTGTTAATCATAGTCTTCGCGCTATGGTTCTTGGGGTTAGTGGCGGCATTGACTCCACTGTTGTAGCTGCTATTTGTTGTGAGGTAAACAAACAAACTAATATTCCTCTAATTGGACGGAGTTTACCAATTAAGAATAAGAAGGATGAGTTTGATGTATCTAAACTGGTAGGAGAGGCATTCTGTAATAACTTTGATGTTGCAAATCTGTATGATGAGTATAAATGCTTTCTAAGTGGGTTAGTATGGAGGGAAGAGAGAATTGATTTATTGGATGATACTGAAACCATGCACCCAGAGAAGTCCAAACAACAAACTCTTATAGCTAATGGTAATATCCAAGCTAGGCTCAGAATGATATATCTCTACAATCTTGCTTCCATTCATAATGGGTTAGTAATGTCTACTGATAATCAGACTGAGTATCAGCTAGGATTCTGGACTATTCATGGTGATGTGGGTGACTTTGACCCAATTCAGGACTTGTGGAAGACTGAGGTTTATCAATTAGCCGAATGGCTTAAACTCTTCTACTATACAGATGGGGATGATGCTGATAAGGCTGTAGCTATTGGAGAATCTATAAAGCTAACTCCGACTGATGGGCTTGGCATTAGTAATAGTGACTTAGACCAGATTGGGGCAAAGAGCTATAACGATGTCGATAGAGTGTTGCAAACTTTAGTCTGTCCTGCTTCTCCTGAGAATGACAGAGTGCAAGATGCTTTAACTGTTGAAATAGGTCCAGAGATTATAGATAAGATTATCAAAAGACGCAGTAACTCTAGGTTTAAGCGTGAAAAGTCTCCTATCTATATATCTAGGGAAAGGTATGAATAAAATTGTTTGAAATGAAGTTATATTATTTATTTTTATTAGTAATGTTCCTATTAATGGGTTGTACTAACTCATCTAACATTAGTGGTCCTAATACTATAGGAACGTCTAAGGTACATGGAGATGTGTACAGCTATGTTATTGATGGACATGAATACATAAAGCTAGGTAATGGCTTTGCACATTCTGGCACTTGCAAGAAATGTAAGGCAGATTTGGAAAGTATTATCCGTAAAGTAGTTAAGGAGGAACGTTCACAATGGTAGGGATATTCTTTGGGTCTTTTGACCCTCCACACATAGGTCACGTTAATGTAGTCACAGCTGCTCTAAACTCTGGTAAAGTTGATAAAGTAATTGTAGTTCCTGCATATAAGAGTGTTTGGAAGAACACAGAAACTAAATGGGAGTATAGACTTACTATGGCTAAGGAAACCTTTGACAATATTCCTGGAGTAGTTGTGGATGGTATTGAATATCGTATCGCTAATGGAGAACCATTACCTACTTATAAGACTATTGAGGCATTAAAAGAGATTTATGGTGAGTTTATCATTGTAACATCTGCTGAGACTTATAAGGAGATTCCAAGATGGCAGTATGGTGAAGACATATTAAAGGATAATAAGTTCTTAGTAGTTGATGTGACACACTTTAACAGTGAGGATATTCCACATGACGAGGTAAAGGTTATCTATGCTCCTGACATTACAATATGCTCTACAGCTATTAGAAAGTGGGTTGATGATGGAAAGATTATATTACCATTTGTAACAGATGAGGTAAATTCAATAATCAGAAAACTTGGACTATATAAATGAGCCAAATCTATGTTTCAGGTCCTTGGTCTTTTGCTTCTGGTGTATTACAAGTAGTCAAAAGTATAAAGGTTAAAAGTAGAGCAGATAAGGTGGTTTACAGTGAGAAGGGAACTGAGTATCAGTTTTCTAAGCTGGAACAATCAGACTATGTCGTATTTGTATTAGATGGATTTGCATGGCAACAGAAATTGGAAAGTATTTCTAAGTGAATGCTTTCAGAACTTATGTGGTGTGTTAATCACAGAGTTCCAATGTTCTTAGCTTACAAATCAGCTAACGGGTTAGGCATATATAGTACAGAGATAGATGAGAATTTAAACTTTAAAGGAATTGCTGGAACAGCTGATAACTTCTATCAGATTATAAACAATCAGTTTGGAACTATTGTAGCTCCAAATGATACTCCCTCTGGGTTTGTTTTGGGCTACCAAGACACACTATTAGGAAGTGATTGTGTATATTTACAAGGTGAGTTATTAGGTGACCCGTTAGATTTCCTTAATGTTGAACAACCAAAGAGTTACTTTTATTAATATGAAGAATTTTCCATTATTAGACGAAAATGGTAAGGAATGGTGGATTAGCCGTTCTATTGCTGTAACAGGATGTGTGTTTACATTCCTAAATGGTAAGTGGTGTGTACTAGCTAATAAAAGAGGTGAAGGTACTCCAGACTTTCAAGGAATGTGGAATATGCCATGTGGTTACTTAGACTTTAATGAAACTACAGCAGAAGCTGTAATCAGAGAAGTCTATGAAGAGACTGGAGTTAGACTGAATCCTAACTTCCTACACTTCTGGAAATTCAATGACTCTCCTGCCCAAAATAGACAGAATGTATCCTTTAGATACTATGCTCTAATTGATGCACAGCCAGGTAGTATCAGTGTTGGTACTGGTAACGATAGAGGCGGGGAAGAGGATGAAGTGGAAGCTATCGGTGGATTCCATTGGACTCTATTGATAAATATCAATGGGCGTTTGACCATGATAAAATTATCAAGGACTTTGTGGAATGGATGCACCTGGAAGATGACTATTTTGATGACATTGACCAGGACTCAGAATGATTTACTTTATAAGTGGACATAGAGACCTAACATGGGAGGAGTTTGCCAAATGGTACGCTCCTGCCATTAGTAGGACACTCAGTACGGATAATGGAGCAATGTTTGTAGTAGCTGAATGTGACGGTGCTGACAGAATGGCTCAGGACTATTTGCTAGCCTGTGGTGTTGCTCCAAAGAGTATCAATGTATACCATATGCTAAAAGCACCTAGGTATTTAGCTAATCACAATATACCCACTATAGGTGGCTATACATCCGATTTGCAGAGGGATGAAGCTATGACTAGGAACTCTGACTATGACATTGCTTTTATCCGTAAGGGTAAAGAAACCTCTGGAACTGCTCAAAACATTCTAAGGAGATGGACAAAGTAAAGAAGCCTACTGAGAGGGAAAGATTTGAGAGTCTTAGGCTGCACTTCACTAGTCTATTCCTACAGCATCCTAAAATGCTTGAAGTCATGTCCTATAAGGATATAGTATTGAAAGCTAAGGAATTTACTAAAGAATATCTAAAGCATGAATAAGTTTATATTCCTAGATATAGATGGGGTTATGAACAGTAACCTTTTCTATTCTGAAAGAACTCAAGATAAGAGATATGATGAATGGATTAAAGACCATCCTCAGCATATAGCTTGGGGTGCTTGCAACATTGACCCAAGAGCAGTAAAGAGGTTGAATAGAATAACAGATGCTACTAAGGCTAAGATTATAGTTTCCTCTACTTGGAGAAGTGATAGTAACCTCCAAGAGATATTTACCCTAGTTGGTATTAAAGAGCCTATATATGATGTTACGCCCTATATGAGGAGTAGACATAGAGGTTCCGAAATACAGGAGTGGTTAGATAAGCAAACTGAGCCTTATAGGTATATTATTCTTGACGATGATAGTGATATGTTAGACTGTCAGCTACCTTACTTTATCCAAACTGACTGGTTGAAATGGGGTTTAAGTGATGAAGATGTCGAACAAGCAATACATATTCTAAATGATACAGCCGCTTAGACATATCTATAATGACCCAACCCTAGACAGAGAGTTGCTTCTTCGTAAGTTAGCCTCTCTAAGGATTAAGGGTGTAATTAGTATTGAAGAATACGAGTATTTAAAACATTTAATAAGAAAGGAGAACGAAAATGCTCAGAGAGCAAATGGATGCACTTATTAAGCAATCAATGCTTGATAAGAACACAAAGAGAACTGATGTACTAAGAGCTATTAAGAATGAGTTCTTAGTGTTTCAAACAGCTAAAAATGCTAAGCCTTTAGATGATGCAGCTGAGTTTACTATTCTTCGTAAGATGGTTAAGCAAAGACTTGATAGTAGAGACCAATATATTGCAGCAGGAAGGAAAGACCTAGCCGATAATGAATCTAAGGAGATTCTTGTGCTGGAGTCTTTCCTTCCGCGAGAAGCCACGATTGAGGACATCAATAAGGCAATCTATGAAATCTGTACGGAGAAGGGATGGTACATACCGCAGAGTGAAGACACAATCTGCCCAGAAATCCCAAAAAAGTCTATGGGAGAAGCTATTAAGGTGGTCAAGGGAAAGCTTGATAATGTAGATGGTAAATTACTTGCTGATACTATTAAATCATTCCTTGTATGACACTAAAGGAAATAGTAACTCTTCCGAGCGAAGCAAAGTTTGTTCATGCAATAGCTGGAACTCTATATTACAGAATCATAACAGATGATGTGATTGTAGAGTTTCCTATTGACATGAATGATAAGGATGATGTTGGTACTACCACATTTGTAGCTTCCTATAAGCCTATTACATTAATGAGGTATATTAGAAAGGCTATTGATAATGAGAGTATAATAATCATCCACAGATAAGATGTGAGTAGTTGTACTATGTGATATTTGACTTTTAAATCAAACTCTAATCTATTTTCATGAAATTCATAAATTGATTTGGTGATGCAGCTTATAATGCTTATATTTGCAGAAATTAAGTGGTTAAACTGTTTAAACGTATTAATTTATGAAAATCGAAGAGAAATTTAGAAAATTCCAGCAAGGTGGTGCTGCACCTCAACCTGGTGCTGAACCAGCAGGCGGAGCACCAGCAGAAGGAGCACCTGCTGAGGGTGGTGCACCTGCTGAAGGGGGACAAGACCCAATGGCACAGATTCTACAAGTAGCTGCACAAGCAGTTCAGACTCAGAATTGTGAGGCTGCAATGGCTGTATGTCAAGCTCTAATGCAAATCGCTCAAGGTGGTGCTGCTCAAGAACAAGCTCCTCAAGAGGAACCAACTTTTGCAAGAAAAGGTGCTAGACTAGTAAGAGTAAGATAATTAGTCAACAAGGTAAGAAGGGGCGTATATTAATTATATGCTCCTTTTTTATTATACATAGTATATGTCACAAGTAATAAGAAAGTACAACTCTGGAGGTCAAACTGACAAACCTAAGCTTCTGAGTATAAAAGGGCTAGGCGACTTTAACCAAGATGACCTAATAAAGAGAGGTTATAGAGATGTGGATGAATATACCTCATCTAAGGGGTTAAAGAATGCTGCTGCAGCTGATTTTAGGAATGCTGTGCAATATATGCTTGAGGGAATGAACAATGGCACTATAACTATGGATGCTATGGGCAACTTTCAAGATGCAACGGGTCAAAAATCAAGTACTGGTGAGTTAGATAGAAAGAAATTCTTGGGTATAAAAACAGGGGTTAAGAATACTGAGAATAATGCCTATGGATTAGCTGCTGATTATCTATACAACATCATTAAGGGAGCACCGCAGTATAAGCAGCCTGAGGTAAAGGCTGAGAAATTTAACACCAATGACTATCTAACTAAGGAGATTTCAAAAAGATGGTATGGAGGAAACAATATAGATTTTGGCAACTGGTTTAAAAACAGGTCAGAGAAAGACCGTAATGCACTCATAGCTGACATCTTTAATAGTGCGGATTATAATAAATTGTATCAAGAGCACGATTGGACCGATACTGGTATCAATAGCGTAGAAGACTTAATGGCTCGTGGAAGGGCATTTGGCTCTGCTATTTCTAATAATAAACTAGACAATGACGATTACAACACATTTGCCACACTAGGTGGTAGTGATTTAGATAAATTTATGAAAGCTGCAGTTGAAGCACAGCCAGCACAAGCTCCTGCGGTAGAAGGTCAACAGGGAAGAACTGACAGAGGTTGGTCTAACTCCGAGTATGACAGAACAATTGATGAGAAAGGTCAATATCATATATATATAAAGGGAACTAACCAGGAAGTTAGTGGGATACTTCCAGGTAACGTGTTTGAGGGGGTAGGTAATAAGTATGCCTTTAATGGAAATATCTATGATGATTCAAACTTGCCTGAACAATATAGACAAGACATTACTAGAGCAAGACAAGCCCAATTAAATGAGTATACTAGACTTACTGACAATAACCCATTTACCAAGATGCTGAGAGGTAGGGGTTATAACTATATTACTAACTTATCTCAATTTGCATCTGGGGCTGGTGATAATATTCTGTATGGGGCATATTCAGACCCATCAGATGTAAGTGGAAAATCAGAGTTTTACTTAAAAAATCCTACTACTGGAGAAGTACGCAACGGTTCAGTAGAATTTAATAAATCCTTAGGACAATACCAATTTGTTGGTAGCGATGGTAACATTGTGAACCTAGGAACATATAATCCTGCAGGAGCTAGGAGTAACCAAGGGACTAGCTTTATAGACTACAGTGATGTTTCAGAAAGCAATAGGGATAATTTATTCAGTGCATGGATGAATGACTCTGGATTAAACAACCCAGCCAGTGATGCTTATAAAATGGTTCAGAGTACCTTATCTAAGTGGATTTCATCTGGTCAATCTCCTTTTGTGAGTTATAAGGGTCAGTACCAGTGGAAAAGTGGTGATGATGTTATGAATGTTAGGAAGGGACCAGATGGACAGTGGCAATGGAGTTTCAATAAGGGATTTGATAATTCCCAAACCCAAAAGAATGAACGTCTCGAAGCCTTACTTCGCATTCCAATTAACCAAAGAACTAGGGAAATAAATGATGAGATATTAAGACTTCGTGGATACAGAAAAGAAGGTGGAGTAATAACTGCTCAGTTAGGTACTAAATTCACTAAAGTAGAGGATACCCCAAGTGTGACAAGACCTAAAATTAGTGAAGAGCAGGCTAAGAAGAATCAGGCTGCACATCAGTCATTCACTGGTAGGTCTAATGCCTCACCAGGTAATGACAAAGATATAACTGATGCTGGTGGAGTTATTAAGACTTCTGATAAAGTTAGATTGGGAGCAGCTATGGCTGACTTAGCTAGTGTTGTACTTGGGTTTGTCCCTGGAGCTAACCTTGCTTCTACAGGTATAGGTGTAGGTTCATCTCTAGCAGAGTTTGGCGCAGATTGGCTAGTGATGGTTTAGATTTAGGAGACGCTGGTAGACTCGCAATGAACTTGGGAATGGATGCCTTATCCTTAATCCCAGTTGGAAAAACATTGAAAGCTACTAGAGCATTAGGAAAAATAAGAAAGAGTATACCTCTTATTATGACAGCTGTTAACGCTGCTAATTTCCTAGACCCAACACTAAGGGCAGAATATAGTAAAACTCTATCAAAACTTACTAAGGGTGATATTAAGAGTCTTAATACTGGGGACTTCAAGAACCTTTCTGCTATTGCTAGTACAGTATTGATGGGAAAGAACTATGCTCAATCTAAGAAGGGTTGGTGGAACTCCTCAACTACACCTTCTGGTAAAAGGAAAGTTACTGCCATGATTGACGGTAAGCAACAAACACTAGAAGTTGATGATGCTTCTTCCAGAATACAAAGGGTAAAAACCAGGTAAGTGAACTCAAAGCTAAATTTGCACAACAATATAATAAGGCTAACAATCTTGAGGGGGATAATGCAATAAAACCTGAAAGTGTGTCTATAGATACTAAGTATTTCGGACTAAGACCTCAATCCGAGAAGGTTGAAGGAACAAAGAATGCTGGAAATTGGGTAGCAGACACAAAGATAGGTAACTATTGGTTAGGTTATAGAGATGCTTCCCAGCCTAGAGGTAATGCTAACATACCATTCTCAGACGCATGGTTTTACAAGAATGGAATAGTTGGAGGACGAACAAGAGCAGAGAAGAACGATATTAGGAATAGATGGGCTGAAAGTAGAAAAAGAGCTGGAGAAATAAAGAACAAGAGGGACTCTGAAATAGCTCAGAAGGGTGTGGAAGGAGTATCTAATCTAGTTCAAGCTCTTAACTATGCTTCCAAATACAGAACCGCCCCACTCGCACTTCCTGCACCTGGTCAAGCAACCCCATCTAATAGGGTGTTTGTTATGGGAGATGGTAGGCAAAGACAGCCTTTAGATAAAACTAACCCCTCTAAACTAAGTAAGCCAGGAACATATCAGGATAGGGCTGTTCACACAGGAGGTACTCCAGTTGAGTCTCCAAATGCTAACGCAGTAAGGACAGTTAGGACTATAAATTCTATTTTAGAGCCATTTGTTCCTAAGACTACAAACTTGCCAGCTGTTATCCCTGCATCTAGAAATGCTAATAAAGTAGTTGCTTCACAAACTATACAACCTTCACAGAGGTTAGACCAGTTTATTGAAGGACAAATACCAGGTGGAAGGCAGTTTGGTAAACAAAGAGCTAAAACTGAGAGGGAATATAGAGATGTATTCCATCCTGCAGCAGAACGTGAGTATAATGCAGTTTGGGACGAAGCTGTTAGAAATAGGAAGGACTTTGGATATGAAGAAGTCTTCCCTAAGAGAAGTCCTTATGCTCCTCCTACTCCTACAGAGGTATATGTAGTACCAGAAGGTGCTATGAAAGACCCTAATGCAAGGTATCTTTGGGAACTTATAAACAAGAAACCTAATACTAACCATACTAAGAGGGCAGACTTACCTCATAAGAAGTCAAATAAAAAGAAGAAAACTTCTAAGGATGATAGAGTCACTAAGAAAGCAGAGGGTGGATTAATTCAGTTCCTGCAAGGTGGTGATACAGTAGGAAGAATCAAGGCTAAAGATATGTCTAACTGGAATAGGGCATCTGCTCTGGCTAATTATGACTGGGTAGCTGATATTGATAGGTGGAAAGCTTCACATACTGGACCAGATGATTGGCAATCTTCTTATATGCTCTCTTTTAATGGCGGAGAAGATATATATGACCAATTAACTGATAAGACTGGAGATTACTTCGGTGGTAAGTATAATTACTCAGTACAAGACCCATTAGCTAAACAAAGGCAAATCACCTTTAGAGGAACTAATCAAGGCTTTGATGACCTAATTAGAAATGGTATCGTAGGCTATGGTACTACAGAAGGTACAACTGGATTTGACGTATATGCTGGTGATAGAACTGGTAACAGAACACTTGCCCGCGGAATGACTCCCGAAGACGTTGCTCGCTTTAATAAGCAATTAGCAACCAGAGGAATGGAATTATATGACAAAGGTAATGGAACCTATCGACTAAGAGCACTTCAAGAACCAACTCAACACCTAGACGAGGTTGTAGTTACAGCTCCTAAAGTAGAAGCTGGTGACACAACTAACCCATCTGGTATAAAGCGCGTAACAAGTACTCCTAAGAAGAAGCTTAAACTTAATGTAGCTCCAGAGGAAGTATTAGCTTTAGGTAGGATGGTTGGAGGTTTGGCAGCTAACAACAGGGCAGCTAAAGTATATAAGGAAGGACTAAAGCCAACCTTATTAGATACATTTGAAAATACTGTCCCACTTCAAGGTAACTTCCAAGCTAAGACCAATGCAGAGCAACAAGCAGGTAATTTAGAATCTGTAGCCGCAAGACCTAGAACTTCTGATGCTTCACTGCAGTTAGCTGGAGAGTTAGAGGCTAGTGATAGAGCAGGACAAGCTAGATTCCAAGGTGGTCTCCAAGATGCTGAAATGTTCTATAAAACTAGGATGTTAGGACAACAAGAATCTGATGCTGCTAAGGCAAAGAAGAGTAGAGGTTGCTAACAGGAATAGAGCTTCAATGAATGCTATAGATGCAGCTAAGAAGCAGATTGATGCTGGAAGGATAACTGCTAATTATCAGCAAGTTATTGCTCCTTATTTAGCTGGTGTAGAGAATAGATTCAGACAAGCTAGAGGTATGAAGAATCAGTTAGCTTTAGAGTCCTATCTAAACAGAGTTGGTTCGGAATACGATACTGAATTAGCTAAGATTGGAGAGACTTACAAGAATGACCCAGTGGGGCACAAAGAGAAATATCTAAATTACGCTCCAAGTATCAGTCAGATGCACTGAAGGAAAGAACATCACTGATAGATACTCCCTGGTTAGTTAGATTTAGTGGAAAGGGTTCTAAGCTGTCCTATGCTGAAAAAAGCTATGCTTCAAAGGGCTAAGGATTTCAATAAGAGACTATCAGATGATAATAAACAATTTCATAAAGATATAATGGAATCTAAGAGGGAGCATAACAAGATGATTGCAAATATGTCTGCTCTCACTGCTGCACTTATAAAGAAAGGAATGCAACTATGAAATTAATTGATAAGCTACAACAAGGCGGGGGTATGCCCGCCTTTGTTAGCTACACTAATGTACCCCAACCTCAAGTAGCTGCTCCCTATTCACCTGCAACAACTAGTAAGGAGGAATCAGACGGTTCTGTTGGGCTACTAGACAAGAATATGGTAAAATTTTTATATGAGAATGGTATACCTAGTGATGTTGAAGCATTTATAGAAACTTCAGGTATATTCTCGGATAATATATATAAAAACCCCTTTAAGAAGGAAGATGCCACCGTCCAATATAAGACAATATTGAAAATGCTTCCTAGAATAAAGGCAGAAAATGAAAGATTTAAAAGTGCTATGACACAGGCGGACAAAAATGGTGGACTTGGAGAAATTGCAGTGACCGACGGTGGTCATGTAATTACGGTTAATGCTGAAGGCAAGTTACAGAAGAAGTCGTTAAATGATGTAGACTCAATTCTGAACAAATATTAACTAATTCTGAGTTAGCTAACTATCGTGCCAATAGTATTAGTGCAGCCTTTAATACTGACCTAACAAGTATTATAAACAATGCTATAGGTGTTCCTAAAATCACCGAGTATATACAGTCAGTAATTAATAAGCTGGGAACTACCTCTATGTCCAGAGAGGGGTATGTAGGTCAGCAATCTGGAAAAATATTGAAAGGTATAGAGTATCTAACTGCTTTGCAGCCAAGTAGGGAAGACCTATCTGGAATGTCAGTAGATGGTCTTTATAAGATGTCTAGCTTAGACAAGTCCCAGCAGGCTCAAGCTAATCAAGCATTAGGCTACTTGTTAGCTTCCTTGCCAAGAAATATGAGGACGGTTTTACAAGCTAAGGCAGCTATGTACTTAGGAGATAATTCTGGAGAAGGGGTTAAGAAGTTGTTGATGTCCTTAACTCAATCAGCATTGAGTGGGGAACATACTATAAAACTAGACCTGCAAGAGAAAATGGATGCTAAGGGGAATACCAAATCATCTGGTAGTAAGGATAACAATATTACAGACCCTGCTAAAGCATTCCTACTAGGATTGGGTGAGATTAAGAACCATAAGATTAACAATGGAAATTCTTATAGTTTGAATCTTCCTGGTAATAGTGCCCCAATGGTCGATACATCTGGTAAGACTATAGGAAGTGCTACGTTAGAGGATGCTGCAAGGAGTACATTCTCTGGAGTATTAGATTTTAAGAATGCTACAATGGGAGGACAGTTATTGAACTCTTCACAAAGGAGTAGAGTAGCTATAGATGGCTCAAATGTGGTGGCTGTAGACCTACCTATTGACGTAGAGGCGTTACAGTCTGGAGTTCTTAAACCTGATATAGATTCTTTAAAGAGATTAGAATTAGCTGAAAATGAGATTAGAGAGGGAGATATAAAGGACGAAGCTCAGAAAAATGAGATTTATGCTAAGTATAAATTGCCTTACAAATATGTAAATGGTCAAATTAATACTTCTGCTTACGGAAGATTTGCTATATTAGACGCATCAGCTGATGAATCTGCATTTGCGGAAGACCCAACAATGGACGATACACTTAGTGAGGTTACTGACATTAATGAAAGAGAAAGTATAGAAAGAATACTAAAAGCTGCTGATGCATCATTTAAGATGAGTCAGCCAGGTCTATTCTCTAGTGGTAACAACGTATATTCTGGTTCAGTTATATTCCTGTAAGACAGAATCTTATTAATGCCTCTCTTGGCTCTGGTCATTATCCAACAATGCAGGGTAATGATGCTATGGATATAGAAGCTAAGGAGCAACAAAAGCAAAAGTTACAAACCTATGTGCCAAGTCCTTCTCTATCTACACTATAAAATCTAGTAATATGACAAATTCAAAGGAAAATGATTGGCTGTTGAATAGAGTATCTAATCCTACCTTTTCTATCTCTGATTTTAAGGCAGTAGGATTAGATGCCACAAACACTTCATTAGAAGATGCAAGTGTTTATAAGAACATTCCACAAATTCAAGATAATCCTGCATTTCAAACTGATGGCAAATTTGATGAAGCCAAGTTTGATAATATATATAAATACATGGCTGAGACTTACAACCAGTTGCTGATGAGTCATATCAGGAGGATATTGTAAGCCAAGCTACGTTCCATAGAGATAATATCTTTGCAGAACCTGAGCAAAGAAGGAAGGGTCCAGACATTTATCTATCTAGGGAGGCTAACCCTCTTAGACAAAAGAGAGGAGTTAGAAGGTTGAACTTGCTGGACGCTCCAACTATGTCAGCGGATGAAGTTGCCCAAACCCAAAAAGTATTGGCTAATCCTATAGGAGCATCCAACGGTGCTAGCCCAGTGTGGCATGATTCTCCGAATGATTCATTCTGGACTGATTTCTGGGATACTAGGGTCATGGCACAATGGGATGAAGATGGAGAACACGTAGACCCAATATCTAAAGAGCTAGTTAAACACAAGAAGGGGGAACTAAAGCTAAATGAAAATGGAACCTATTATTATGAGAATTTAGACGGACGTGATGTTTATGGAAGAAGAGTTTTATCTAAGCTGAATACCCTAACTACTGACGGGTCTGCAATTAATAAATATGACTTCTTTGATTCAGACGGAATTGATAAAAGTGTTGCTGGCTCTCTAGCTAGGAATGCAATTTCAATCCTTCCTATGTTTATTCCTGGCATTAGTCCCTGGTATATAGGTGCAGGAATTGCCTTAGAAACAACTAAGGTTCTAGCTACTCTAGGTAAAGTGTTTTCTGGAAGTGATAATAAGTTCCTTTCATCTGTAGAGGGATTTACTAAGTCCTTAGAGCCTACAACCTCTGAATATGGTCAAAGTAATGCCTGGTCTATGGAGAACTTTATTAACTTAGCTGGAGATGTATTTAAGCAACTATATGAACAGAGGTGGATATTTAAATATGCCCCAGCTATAGTAAAAGGTAATCTAATTGGATGAAGCTGGAATAGCTAAGAAAGAATTAGAGTTCCAGTAAAAAAGTGGGCTACAAATTTGG
>ENA-OQAZ01000324-OQAZ01000324.1-human-gut-metagenome-genome-assembly--contig:-NODE-324-length-27064-cov-2.470394_pt1 | contig 27064 bp, 29 predicted proteins | sample MGYA00242737_ERZ504531 | MGnify/ENA primary metagenome ERZ504531 (study PRJEB26092, sample SAMD00036244) | human gut metagenome | host: Homo sapiens | study: EMG produced TPA metagenomics assembly of... | reverse complement strand
AAACGATGTTGAACCAAGGATAGAGATATCGCAATGGTATTCCAGAACTACGCTTTATATCCACATATGACAGTATATGATAATATGGCATTTGGTCTTAAGTTAAGAAAAGTACCTAAGGCTGAACAGGAAAGATTAGTTAAGGATGCAGCTAAGATTCTTGACCTTGAACAGTTACTTGATCGTAAGCCTAAGGCTTTATCAGGTGGTCAGAGACAGAGAGTTGCTATGGGACGTGCTATCGTTCGTAATCCTAAGGTATTCCTTATGGATGAACCTCTTTTCAAACTTGGATGCTAAATTAAGAGTACAGATGCGTGTGGAAATCGCTAAGATTCATAAGAGATTAGGCGCAACAATCATCTACGTAACGCATGACCAGACAGAAGCTATGACACTTGGTACAAGAATCGTAGTTATGAAGGATGGTGTTGTACAGCAGGTAGATTCACCTAAGAACTTATATGATAAGCCGGTTAACTTATTCGTAGCAGGATTTATGGGTTCACCACAGATGAACTTCATCGATGCAGAAGTTGAACAGGAAGGAGCTGACATTAAGCTCCACATTGGACAGGCTAGAACATACATTACAGTACCGGCTGAACAGGCTAGAAGGCTTATTGACGGTGGTTATGTTGGTAAGACAGTTGTTATGGGTATCAGACCGGAAGATATTCATGATGAAGAAAGCTTCATCGAAATGTCACCTGATAGTGCATTTAAGACAACAATCAGAATTTACGAATTACTTGGTGCTGAAGTATACTTATACTTTGACCTTGAAGGATTCGATTGTACAGCAAGAGTTAATGCTCGTACAACAGCTAGACCTGGTGATGAAGTTGTTATGGCAATGGATCTTACAAAACTTCACATCTTTGATAAGGATACAGAAAAAGTTATTACAAACTAATATATATATTTATCAAAAGACTGCCCGATTTGGGCAGTCTTTTTTACTTAATAAGAAATTCCTTTGGAGTTTTTTATTTAGGCTCTTTGTCAAGAGTGGGGGTAAAAAAATCATACGATATTATAAAGGATTTTTTTGATGCTGTAAAATAGTTGGTTATTTTGACAAAAATTACAAGATAAAAGTACTATTGATTAGCTCTTTTCTCTTGTTTTTTGTCATAAACTGGTTTAAAATATAGTTTGACAGAATGTACGAATTTTTTAGAACAAGGAGTGGCCTATGATATCAAATCAGATTTTACAGAACACAATAGAAGGAATAAAAAGTATTTCAAGGGTAGATTTACATGTGGCAGATACAGACGGAAAGATTATTGCCAGTACTTCCCAGTTAGGAGATGAGTTTGAACATGCTATAATTAGCTTTGTTACTTCTCCGGCAGACAGCCAGTCAGTACAGGAATACCAGTTCTTTAAGGTTTATGATGAAAGCCAGTTAGAACTGATTCTGATAGCTCAGGGAACAAGCGATGACGTGTTTATGGTAGGAAAGATGGCTGCCTTCCAGATTCAGAATCTGCTTGTTGCATATAAAGAAAGATTTGATAAAGACAATTTTATCAAAAACTTATTATTAGACAATCTACTCCTTGTTGATATTTATAATAGATCAAAGAAGTTGTACATTGATGTGGATGCAAGAAGATGTGTCTGTATTATTGAAACAAAGAACGAAAAGGACAGTGTTGCTTTAGAAACAGTTAGAACATTGTTCTCAGGTAATAAGAAAGACTTTATTACAGCAGTAGATGAAAAGAGCATTATTCTTGTTAAGGAGTTAGACGAAAAACAGGGATATGAAGATATTGAAAAGATAGCAAGGACAATTGTGGACATGCTTAACACAGAGGCAATGGTTAAGGCTACTGTAGCATACGGAACTATTGTTAAGGAGATTAAGGAAGTATCACGTTCATACAAGGAAGCAAGAATGGCCCTTGATGTAGGAAAGATTTTCTTTAGCACTAAGAACGTAATTGCTTACAATAATCTTGGAATCGGAAGATTAATTTATCAGTTACCAATTCCACTTTGCAAGATGTTCATTAGCGAGATTTTTGAAGGAAAGTCACCGGATGAATTTGACGAAGAAACATTGACAACAATTAATAAGTTCTTTGAAAACAGCTTGAATGTATCTGAAACATCAAGACAGCTATATATTCACAGAAATACTTTAGTATACAGACTGGACAAGTTGCAGAAGAGTACAGGACTAGATTTAAGAGTATTTGAGGATGCAATTACATTTAAGATTGCCCTTATGGTTGTTAAGTACATGAAATACATGGATAACACAGATTTTTAGAAAATAAATAGTTAAAATGTAGCAATATGAAGGTCCCTGTGGACCTTCATATTGTGCTAGTGGAGCAAATTCAATTCGGAAATATATTAAAATTTTATTACAAGGATTGTTACGTGCTTTGCCCACCCACAAAAAAACACATTTGTGTTATATATTTCTATTTAGAGCAGAATATTAGGAGGCATATAATGATTAAAATAGAAGGTGTAAGTAAGTCTTATGGCAACGGTGCACCGGCGTTAAGCAATTTAAATCTTGAAATAGAGGAAGGAGAGTTTGTATTTGTTGTTGGAGCCAGTGGTTCAGGAAAGTCAACATTTATCAAACTGCTTCTTAAAGAGTTAAATCCCACAGAGGGAACAATAGTGGTAGATGATGTTAATTTATCAAAACTTAAATCAAGAGGAACAGCTAAGTATAGAAGAAAGGTTGGAGTTGTTTTTCAGGATTTCAGATTGTTACAGGATAGAGATGTTTACTCAAATATTGCTTTTGCACAGAGAGTAATAGGGGCGTCACCAAGAGAGATTAAAAAGAATGTGGCAAGAGTATTATCTTTGGTGGGACTTTCAGAAAAATATCGTTCCAATCCGTCAGAATTGTCAGGTGGTGAGCAGCAGAGAGTTGCCCTTGCAAGAGCACTTGTTAATAAACCACAGTATATTTTGGCTGATGAACCTACAGGAAACCTTGACCCTGAAAATTCATGGGAGATTATGAAACTGCTTGAAAAAATTAATGAGCAGGGAACAACAGTTATTGTTGTTACACATAACATGGAAATAGTTAAGGCTATGAACAAGCGTGTCATAACTATGAAGAAAGGTGTAAAAGTAGAGGATAGCAAAGGGGAGGAACAGACAGATGAATACTAGAACAGCAAACTACTGTTTAAAACAGGGTTTTGTAAACATAAAGAGAAACAAACTGTTTTCCCTTGCATCAATAGGAACTATTGCTGCGTGTATATTTTTAATAGGTGTAATTTTTACAATTATTATTAATGTTAACTTTATGGAAAAGAAAGTTGAGCAACAGGTTGGGGTAACAATATTCTTTAACGAAGGGTTAAGCCAGCAGGGAATAGATGATATTGGAAAAACAATTAAGTCAGATTCCCGTGTAAAGAGCTACGAATATACATCAGCAGAGGAAGCTTGGGAAGGTTTCAAAAAGAATTATTTTAAAGATAATCCTGATTTGGCAGAAGGATTTTCAAAAGAGAATCCATTGGCTAATTCAGCATCTTACACAGTTTACTTAAAGAGTATTAACGACCAGAAAGCTTTTGCCACAGCAATGGAAAAGGTTCAAGGTGTAAGACAGGTTAAGTATTCAAACCCAACAAGAGAGTTTCTTACAAACTTTGGCAAAATGTTAGGATATGCGTCTATTGCATTGATTATTATTTTGCTTGGTGTTGGTATTTTCCTTATAAGCAACACGGTTATGATTGGTATTTCAGTAAGAAGACACGAGATTAAAATTATGAAGCTTATTGGAGCAACTAATAGTTTTGTAAGAGCACCATTTATTATAGAAGGTGTAACAATCGGTTTATTAGGTTCAATAATTCCGCTTGTTATAATAAGACTTGTTTATGACAGATTAATTGATCTTATTATGACTAAATTTGGTGTACTTGGCAACAGTATTCCTTTTGCGTCAGTTCATCAGATTTTTTTGGTTCTTGTTCCATTAGGACTTGGAATTGGAGCAGGTATTGGTTTAATAGGATCAATTGTGTCAATGAGAAAGCACTTAAAGGTATAAAGTTAATTGAGTTAACAGGGAAAGAGATAAGGAGAAAGTAATGAGAAAATCTAAAGTATTAAGTTTTGTTCTCGTGGCAGCATTGGCAGTTACTGCTATTCCAATTAATGCGTTTGGAACAGTTAACGATGAGAAGAATAAACTTTCAGATTTGCAGAATCAGAAGCAACAGGCTCAGGATGAAAATAATAAACTACAGAAATCTAAGTCTGATGCACAGGAGTACATTCAGTCAGTTGATAAGAAGTTAACTAATTTGGCTACAGAGATGTACAAGACTAATCAGAAATTATCAAAAACAGAAGACAAGATATCTAAGACTCAGAAGGAATTGAACAATGCTCAGGTTAGCATAAATGAGCAGTATGAAGATATGAAGCTTAGAATCAAATATATGTATGAGAATGGTGATACTCAGATGATAGATTTGATTTTTAATTCTAAGAGCATAACAGATTTCTTAAATAAGGCAGAGTACATAACAGAGTTAGCACAGTATGACAGAGATATGCTTAATAAGATGAAGAAGACTAAAGAGAAAATAGCTTCTGCAAAGAGTACTCTTGTAACTGAGAAAAAGAATCTTCAGACAATACAGGCACAGCAGAAGAGTGACCAGACTAAGCTTACTAATCTTTCTGAATCAAAGCAGCAGGAACTTAAAAATTATGAAGATTTGATAGCACATAATGAGGCCACATCTGATGAATTGGAAGCAGAAATCAGTGCACAGGAAAAGAGAGTTGCATCTGTTGAAGAACAGAGCAAAAACCAGGCAGCTGCTGAGCAGGCAAATAAGGCCGCAGCGGAAAAAGCAAGACGTGAGGCGGCAGCAAAGAAACAGCAGGCAGCTAGTTCAAATAGTAGTACAAGCAATACATCATCAAATACAGGAAGCAATACAACAGATACTTCAAACAGTGGAAACTCAGGAAGTAGTGGAACAGTTTCAGGCGGTGGATTTACATGGCACTTCCGGGACATACAACTATATCTTCAGGATATGGATATAGAGGTTCTGAATTTCATAAGGGTATTGATATTCCGGCATCAGCAGGAACTACTATTGTTGCAGCAGGTTCAGGTACAGTAGAGTGGGCTAATTATAGTACAACAGCAGGCAACTGGATTGGTATTAATCACGGCAATGGTGTATATAGTGTATATATGCATATGTCTGCACTTTTAGTTTCGGCAGGAACAAAGGTAAGCGCAGGACAGAGCATTGGACTTGTAGGAAATACAGGAGCATCACAGGGTAACCATTTACATTTTGCAGTACGTAAGAACGGGGCATATGTTAATCCTTGGGATTATTTAAATAAACTTGAATTAAGGAGTCATGATGAAAAAGAATAAGAACCGTTTTTTACTTGGATTCTTTTTTGGAATGCTTGCCATGGCAGTTGTGGTAGGTGGTGTTGGAACAGGTTTGTATTTTGCAAACCAGAACACATCCGGAAAAGCAATCAGTGAAAAAACATCACAAAAGCTTGATTATATAAATAAACTTATAGATGCTAAGTTCTTAAATAAGGTTAATGAATCTGACTTGGAAGATGGAATTTACAAAGGATTGTTGGAAGGCTTAAATGATCCGTATTCTGTTTATTACACGGCAGAAGAATACCGGAAAATGATGGAACAGACGTCAGGAACTTACAGCGGAATAGGTGCTTTGGTATCTCAGAATGCTGAAACAGGAATAATTACGGTAGTTAAGGCTTTTGCCGATGCACCGGCTGCAAAGGCAGGAGTAAAGAACGGAGATATTATTTATAAAGTAAAGGGCAAAGAAGTAACTGGTGTTGACATTAACAATGTTGTTACTGAAATGAAGGGCGAAAAAGGAACAACAGTTGACATAACTGTTTACAGAGAGTCCGAAAAGAAATACATTGACTTTACAATAACAAGAGATCAGGTTAATGAGCCTACTGTTGAATATAAGATGCTTGATAAGAAGAAAAAGATTGGTTATATACAGATAAGTCAGTTTGAAGAAGTTACTTATGACCAGTTTACGAAAGCATTGGATGACTTGAAGAAGCAGGGAATGAAGGCTGTTATCTTTGATGTTAGAAGCAATCCGGGTGGATTATATGAGACAGTCTGCAAGATGCTTGATGAAATACTTCCTGAAGGAAATTTGGTTTCAACTAAGGATAAATATGGAAATGAGGAAAAGCAGACTTCAGACAGCAAGTGTCTTGAAATGCCAATGGTTGTTTTGCAGAATAAGGACAGCGCCAGTGCATCAGAAATTTTTGCAGGTGCAATTCAGGACTTTAATGCAGGAAAAATCGTAGGCACACAGTCATTTGGTAAAGGAATTGTACAGACAATTCTTCCATTAAGCGACGGCTCAGCGGTAAAACTTACAGTTCAGGATTATTATACTCCAAGTGGCAAAAACATTCACGGAAAGGGAATAACTCCTGATGTTGAAGCAGAATTGGAAGAAAATGCAACAAGCGATACACAGCTTGAAAAGGCAAAAGAAACAATTATGGAATTAATGAAATAATGAACAGAAAGACCATACATATATCTTGCAAACGAAGATATATGTATGGTCTTTTTCTATGCTTTGAATAACTGTATATAATAAGTAAAAGGGTAAATGAAAAATGTTCCTTTTTATTTTGACAAATGCTTATGAAAAAATTAAATTTGTAAAGTGTCAAAATAGACAAAGTTTTTACGAAAGTTTTGGTTATTTATTTGTCTAAAAATCATATTAATAGGTTGGGTTTTACATTGTTATTGCGACGTTAAAATGCTATAATATAACATGCAATTATAGAGACGGATGTATTAAAAAAGGGACAAAAACGGAAGTGTACTTCCTATTTCTGTTAATGTTTCAAGAGTAAATTTCTATAGAACTAATCTGGTATCAAATCTTTTGGAACTGGTTGAAAAATATAATTTGGAACCAAAGGATTTACAACTTGAAATTACGGAAACAGTATATACTGAGGAAAAGCAGGTAATATATTCAATAATAAGTGAATTGCAGGAAGCAGGCTTTAAGATTTTGATGGATGATTTCGGAAGCGGATATTCATCACTTAATATGTTAAAGGATGCGCCTATAGACGTACTTAAATTGGATATGGCGTTTATGCGAAATTTGGATAATGAAAACGAAAGAAACAACATAATTGTTGAGTCTATTGTAGAATTGTCCAAGAAATTAAATATTTCGGTAGTAGTAGAAGGTGTTGAGTCAGAAAAACAGGTTAACTTCTTAAAATCAATTGGAGCAGAAGTGATTCAGGGATATTATTTCTCAAAGCCAATACCTACGGACGAATATGAAAAGTTAATAGAGGAATAATAAAAGAATAACAAAAGTACAGAACAAACATTCGATTTTGTTCTGTACTTTTGTTCTTTTGAATGATATACTTGACAAGTAACAATACTAAGAAAAGTAGTTGATAAATGATTTGGGTTTGAAAATACTCAAATATTGATTAGAGCTAATTGGGAGAAATCATATGGATCATTTTGAATTAGTTTCAGAGTATAAGCCTACCGGGGACCAGCCACAGGCTATTGAAGAGTTAGTTGAAGGCTTTAAGAAAGGAAAACAATTCCAGACTTTGCTTGGTGTAACAGGTTCAGGTAAGACTTTTACAATGGCGAATGTTATTGAACAATTAAATAAACCTACACTTATTATTGCTCATAATAAGACTTTGGCAGCTCAGCTTTACGGTGAGTTTAAGGAGTTTTTTCCTAATAATGCTGTGGAATATTTTGTTTCCTACTACGATTATTATCAGCCGGAGGCTTATGTTCCAAGCACAGACACATATATTGAGAAGGATTCATCAATTAATGATGAAATAGATAAGTTACGCCATTCGGCAACAATGGCTTTAATGGAGCGTAAAGATGTAATTATTATTTCTTCAGTTTCATGTATATATGGTTTGGGAGACCCAATAGATTACAAGAACATGGTTGTGTCTTTAAGACCGAATACCATTAGAGATAGAGATGAGATTATTCATAAGCTTATTGAAATACAGTATGACAGAAATGATATGGACTTTAAACGTGGAACTTTCAGGGTTCGTGGAGAGAATCTGGAAATATTTCCTGCTTCGTATACGGATAGTGCAATTAGAGTTGAATTTTTTGATGATGAAATCGAGAGAATTTCAGAGATTGATGCTTTAACGGGTCAGATTAAGAACGTGCTTGAACACGTAGCAATATTCCCTAATTCTCATTATGTTGTGCCACCTGAAAAGATGGAGCGCGCCATTAAGGATATAGAGAAAGAGTTAGAGGAACAGGTAGCATATTTTAAATCAGAAGACAAATTAATAGAGGCACAGCGTATTGCCGAGCGAACTAATTTTGATATGGAAATGCTAAGAGAAACAGGATTCTGTTCAGGAATAGAGAACTATTCAAGACATATGGCAGGTTTGGAGCCGGGAGCCACACCTCATACATTAATGGAATATTTCGGAGATGATTTCTTAATAATAGTAGATGAGTCTCATATTACGATTCCACAGATTAGAGGAATGTATGCAGGTGATCAGTCAAGAAAGTCTACTTTAGTTGATTATGGGTTCAGACTGCCTTCGGCTAAGGATAACAGACCACTTAATTTTGAAGAATTTGAAAGCATGATTGACCAGATGATGTTTGTATCTGCGACGCCGAATGTTTATGAAAAGGAACATGAATTAGGCCGTGCAGAGCAGATTATAAGACCTACAGGATTGCTTGATCCGGAAGCTGAAGTAAGACCGGTTGAAGGACAGATTGATGACCTTATAACTGAGATTAATAAGGAAGTTGCCAAGAAGAATAAAGTTTTGGTAACTACTTTGACAAAGCGTATGGCTGAGGACTTGACAGATTATATGCGTGATGTGGGAATTAGGGTTAAATACCTTCATTCAGATATAGATACGTTAGAGAGAACTCAGATTATCAGAGATATGCGATTGGATGTTTTTGATGTTTTGGTTGGTATTAACCTTTTAAGAGAAGGTTTGGACATACCGGAAATTGCTTTAGTTGCAATATTGGATGCTGACAAGGAAGTTTTTACGTTCAGAAACATCACTTATTCAGACTATTGGACGAGCTGCAAGAAATGCAGAAGGCCACGTAATAATGTATGCTGACAATATTACTGATTCAATGGATAAAGCTTTAACGGAAACTAACAGACGTAGAGAGATTCAGCAGAAATACAATAATGAGCACGGCATTACTCCAACAACTATTAAGAAGGCTGTTCGAGACCTTATTAGCATTTCCAAAGAAGTGGACAGAAAGATTAGCGACGTTGAGAAAGATCCTGAATCAATGGATTATAAGGAACTTAAAAAGCTTATCGAAAAGGTTAAGAAGAAAATGGAAAGAGCTGCAGCAGAACTTGATTTTGAAACAGCTATTGAAATGCGAGATAAGTTGGCGGAATTAAGAAAGTTGCAGGAAGATAACTAAAAATCTATAACGGAATTTATTTGGAAAAGATATAAATAACCAAATAACAAAGATAGAAAAAGATAGGAAAATAAAATGAAAGACAATAAAAAATATATTCATATAAAAGGTGCAAATGAGCACAATTTGAAAAATATTGATATTGATATACCAAGAGATGAATTTACGGTAGTAACAGGTTTAAGCGGTTCAGGTAAGTCATCCCTTGCTTTTGACACTATTTATGCAGAAGGACAGAGAAGATATATGGAATCGTTATCTTCTTATGCAAGACAGTTCTTAGGGCAGATGGAAAAACCACAGGTTGAAAGTATTGAAGGATTGCCACCGGCTATTTCAATTGATCAGAAATCAACAAACAAGAATCCACGTTCAACAGTTGGAACAGTAACAGAAATATACGATTATATGAGATTGCTTTATGCAAGAGCAGGTATTCCACATTGTCCAAAATGCGGACGTGAAATAAAGAAACAGACAGTTGATGAATGGTAGATCGTATTCTTATGCTGGAAGAACGTACTAAGTTTCAGATATTGGCACCTGTTGTAAGAGGAAAGAAAGGACGTCACGAAAAAGTATTTGAAAGTGCTAAGAAAAGTGGCTATTTGCGAGTAAGAGTTGATGGCAATATGTATGAACTGACTGAAGAGATTAAGTTAGAAAAAAACATAAAGCACAGTATCGAAATTATTATAGACCGACTTAGCATTCGTGAAGGAATTGAAAAGCGTCTTACAGATTCTGTTGAAAATGCTTTAAAGCTTGGCAACGGACTAATGATAGTAGATGTTATTGGTGGGGAAGAGATGACTTTTAGTCAGAATTTTGCCTGCCCTGACTGTGGAATAAGTATTGACGAAGTACAGCCTAGAAGTTTTTCTTTTAATAATCCTTTTGGGGCTTGTCCTGACTGTTATGGTTTGGGATACAAGATGGAATTTGACGAAGACCTTATTATTCCTGATAAGAGTTTAAGCATTAATCAGGGAGCAATTGTAGTATTGGGGTGGCAGAGTGCAAATGACGGAAAGAGTTTTAGTAATGCAATACTTCAGGCATTGGCTTTAAAATACAATTTTTCTCTTGATACGCCTTTTGAGGATTATCCAAAAGAGATACATGATATTTTGATTTATGGAACAAATGGTGAAAAAGTAGCCGTAAGATACAAGGGGCAAAGAGGTATTGGAGTTTATGATATTGCTTTTGAAGGATTAATTAAAAATGTAGAAAGACGATATCGTGAAACAAGCGCAGAGTCAACAAAGGCAGAATATGAAACATTTATGAGATTTACGCCATGTGCAACATGCCACGGACAGAGACTTAAAAAGGAATCGTTGGCTGTAACTATTGGAGATAAGAATATTTATGAAATGACAGAAATGTCTGTAAGAGATTTGCGCCAGTATTTGGATGAATTGCAATTGACTGAAACTCAGCTAAAGATAGGAAAAGAGATTTTGAAAGAAATTAAAGGACGTCTTCAATTCTTAGTTGACGTTGGACTTGATTATCTTAGTCTTTCAAGAGCTACGGGAACTTTGTCAGGTGGAGAGGCTCAGCGTATACGTTTGGCAACTCAGATAGGTTCAGGCTTGGTTGGTGTAGCTTATATAATGGATGAGCAAGTATTGGATTGCATCAGAATGATAATGATAAGCTTCTTGCAACGTTGAAGCATTTAAGAGATTTGGGAAATACTTTGATTGTAGTTGAACATGATGAAGATACAATGCGTGCAGCAGATTATGTGGTTGACATAGGTCCGGGAGCAGGAGAACACGGTGGACAGGTTATTGCTACAGGAACTGCAGAGGATATAATGAAAAATCCTAATTCAATTACAGGAAAATATTTAAGTGGAGAGATTAAAATACCTGTTCCAAAAACACGTAGAAAACCAAAAGGTTTCTTAAAAGTAGTTGGAGCCAAGGAAAATAACCTAAAGAACATTGATGTAAAGGTGCCAATTGGGGTACTTACATGTGTAACAGGTGTTTCAGGCTCAGGTAAAAGCTCACTTGTTAATGAAATATTATATAAGAGTCTTGCAAGAAAATTAAACAGGGCAAGAACAATTCCCGGAAAATGCAAGAAGATAGAGGGAATGGAGCAGCTTGATAAGGTAATAAATATTGATCAGTCACCAATAGGCAGAACTCCACGTTCAAACCCGGCAACATATACGGGAATGTTCGATATGATAAGGGACCTTTTTGCGGCAACAACCGATGCAAAAGAAAGAGGTTACAAGAAGGGAAGATTTAGTTTTAATGTAAAAGGCGGTCGTTGTGAAGCGTGTTCAGGTGACGGAATTTTAAAAGTTGAAATGCATTTTCTTCCTGATGTATATGTTCCATGTGAGGTTTGTGGCGGAAAGCGTTACAATAGGGAAACACTGGAAGTACACTACAAAGGTAAGACTATTTATGATGTTCTTGAAATGACAGTGGAAGAAGCATTGGATTTCTTTAAGAATGTGCCTAGAATTCTTAACAAGGTACAGACATTGTATGATGTAGGTCTTGGTTATTTAAAATTAGGACAGCCTTCAACAACATTGTCGGGTGGTGAAGCACAGAGAATTAAGCTTGCAACAGAATTAAGTAAGAGAAGCACAGGAAAAACAATATATGTATTGGATGAACCAACAACAGGTCTTCATTTTGCTGATGTGCATAAATTAGTAGAGATTCTTCACAGATTAACAGATGAAGGTAATACAGTAGTGGTTATTGAGCATAATCTGGACGTAATAAAAGTGGCAGATTATATAATTGATATGGGACCTGACGGTGGTGACCGTGGTGGAACAGTTGTAGTTGCAGGAACACCTGAGCAGGTTGCAGAACATCCAACAAGTTATACCGGCAAGTATGTTAAGCAGATGTTAGAGAGACAATAGTCATTTTTTATAAAAAAACGATTCATAAAAATGTTTAAATAAAAGGGCATTTATGCAATGTTTATAAAGATGAAAAAAGTGCTTGAACCCCCTTTAAAATAAGGGAAAATTGTGCTATATTGAACATACAAACAAAAACGTATTAAATACCTAAAAAGACTTCTACAAAGAAGTTAACGACCCATTTGTTATTAGATGTCAACCTAATAACAACAGTATCTAAGTTTAGTGGTGAAAGGAGTTTTACCCAGTGATATCTGCTAACATGGCAATCAACGGAAGATTGTTTAAGTAGTGATTATTGGATGAGGTGTTACAAAGAATTGGATAGGATAGGAATTATTCAAAACGAAAATTCAATGAAGAATAACATCTTATGGTTAAGGTAGATAGTGAAGTCGAAGCAGGACAAATAGTAAGGAATAGACTAGGTATGCAGATATTCGGAATGCGATCGAAACGAATAGTGTACAGAAGAAATTCCCGAGAAGATTCATTTAATAAAAAGTACCTGCGGTTGTTAACAAAATTGTAAAGTTAGGGTATTGAAATAGGGAGCATCTGTCATACGAGGAAGTAGGGCAGGTGCTCTTACTTCGTTATAAGTACTTGAAATGATATTACAATTTAGGAACGTGTGAAAGTATATTATGAGTCTGAAAGATGTATAAGTTTAAAAATATTTTGTATATAGAGAGCAGTCAGGTTATAAGTTATGGGAATTATAAAAGTTAGTACAGTGTACTTGTTTTAAATAGAAAAATAGGGTAGAATTAAAAATTAGCAGGTAATTAGATTTTATATAGCAATTACCTTTTACAGTAGTATGGTGCAGGCACCATTTTAGGAGGAAATACATTGAAGAAAGAATTAGTAATCGTTCTTGACTTTGGTGGTCAGTATAACCAGTTGGTTGCAAGACGTGTTCGTGAATGTAATGTATATTGTGAAATATATTCTTACAAAACAGACATTGAAAAAATCAAAGCAATGAACCCAAAGGGTATCATCTTAACAGGTGGACCAAATAGTTGTTATGAAGCCGATTCTCCAACATATTCAAAAGAATTATTTGAATTAGGCGTTCCAGTGTTAGGACTTTGCTACGGAGCACAGCTTATGATGCATGTGTTAGGCGGAAAAGTAGAACGTGCAGATGTACGTGAATATGGTAAGACAGAAGTATTAATAGACAAGACTCAGTCAAAGATTTTTGCAGATGTTTCACCAAAAACAGTTTGCTGGATGAGTCATTTTGATTATATATCACAGGTGGCACCGGGATTTGAAATCTCATCACACACAAAGGATTGCCCTTGTGCATCAGCAGAAAACGAAGAAAAGAAACTTTATGCAATACAGTTCCATCCGGAAGTACTTCACACACAGGAAGGAACAAAGATGTTATACAACTTCGTTCGTGGAGTTTGCCAGTGTTCAGGAGACTGGAGAATGGATTCATTTGTAGAAGAATCAATTAAGGCAATCCGTGAAAAAGTTGGCGATGGTAAGGTTTTGTGTGCATTGTCAGGTGGTGTAGATTCATCAGTTGCAGCAGTAATGCTTTCAAAAGCCATTGGAAAACAGCTTACATGTGTATTCGTAGACCATGGCTTACTTCGTAAAAACGAAGGTGACGAAGTAGAAGCAGTATTCGGCCCTGACGGTCCATATGACTTAAACTTTATCCGTGTAAACGCACAGGAACGTTACTACAGCAAGTTAGCAGGAGTAAAAGAACCTGAACAGAAGCGTAAAATAATTGGTGAAGAATTTATTAGAGTTTTTGAAGAAGAAGCAAAGAAAATCGGAGCAGTTGACTTCCTTGTACAGGGAACAATTTATCCTGACGTTGTTGAAAGTGGTTTAGGTGGCGAATCAGCAGTAATTAAGTCACATCACAACGTAGGTGGATTACCTGACTGTGTAGATTTTAAGGAAATAATCGAACCACTTCGTGATTTATTTAAGGACGAAGTAAGAAAAGCCGGCTTAGAAATGGGTATACCTGAATATTTAGTATACCGTCAGCCTTTCCCAGGTCCGGGACTTGGAATCCGTATCATCGGTGAAGTAACAGCCGAAAAAGTTAAAATGGTACAGGATGCAGATGCAATTTATCGTGAAGAAATTGCAAATGCCGGATTGGATAAGACTATTGGACAGTATTTTGCAGCATTAACAAATATGCGTAGCGTAGGTGTAATGGGCGACGAAAGAACATACGATTACGCCATTGCACTTCGTGCAGTAAATACTGTAGATTTCATGACAGCAGAAGCTGCAGAAATACCTTACGAAGTATTGTCAAAGGTAATGAGCAGAATTATAAACGAGGTGCGCGGGTCAATAGAGTAATGTACGATTTGACAAGTAAGCCACCTGGAACTATAGAGTTTGAATAAGCGAACATATGTTCGAACACCCCATAAACAAAGGGAAAGCACCGAATATAAGTCTCTTATGAGAACATTTTGAGAACAAAATCAAGAATAAGAAGAGTTATTTTGACTAATAAGTTGAAATAGCTCTTCTTTTTTGCTTGAAAAGCCGATAAACAAAGGGATCTGGAACTTTAAACTTGATAAAAAGACAAATTTGTTTAATGTTGGTTACAAGAGAAAGAAGAAGTTTATTAAAGGAAAAGGTATAGTGCCACTAACTCCTATTTGGAAAGTAAAAGGACTAAAGTAGAACTACGGTCAAACAAAAACAATTTAATCAAAAGAGAGAAAGGAGATTACAAATATGACAGACAAGATGTTTATGGAAGTTCAGGATGTAACAGAGATGTTAAATGTTTCAGAAGGAAAGGCATATGAAATCATAAGAATGCTTAATGCTGAACTAAAAGAAAAAGGATATATCGTAGTTCGAGGAAAAGTAAATACAAAGTACTTTTTTAAGAAACTTATTTACAACGAGGAGTAGGAGGAAAAAATGTCAGTTTACAAAGATGAAAAAAGAAACAGTTGGTATGTAAAGTTTCGTTACGTTGATTATTACGGAGTAAAGAAACAGACAACTAAACGTGGATTTGCAACAAAGAGAGAAGCAAGTGAATGGGAAACTGCTGAAAAGATGAAAAGAAATTTTAATCTTGATATGACATTTTCAAAATTTTATGAAATCTACGAGGCTGATGTAAGACATAGGGTTAAGGAGACAACCTGGGAAAACAAGGAAACAATGGTAAAAGCAAAAATCATACCATTCTTTGGAGAAAGAAAAATGATAGAAATATCTGCAAAGGATGTAAGACATTGGCAGAAAGAAATGATTGAGTATAAGGATGAAAAAGGAAAGTCATATTCCCAGTCATATCTTGCAACATTACACGCACAGTTAAGCGCGATATTCAACCATGCTGTAAAATTTTATGATTTGAAGAACAATCCTGCAAAGATTGCCGGCAGTATGGGAAGCAAAAGAGGAGGCAACATAATGTTTTGGACCCAGGAACAATATAAAGCATTTATTGAATGTGTGATGGACAAGCCATTATCATTTTATTGGATTTGAAATGCTTTATTGGTGTGGATTAAGAATTGGAGAATTATTGGCACTAACTCCGAAAGACTTTGACTTTGAAAAGAAGACGGTTTCCATTACTAAAAATTATCAGGTAGTAAGAGGTGAAAAACTAATATTAACTCCTAAAACTGCAAAAAGTGTAAGAAAAATATATATGCCGGAGTTTTTAAATGAAGAAATGGAAGACATGATTAATAGTATGTATGAGGCTGATGGAAAAGAAAGAATATTTCCATTATCAAAAAGATATTTTCAACATGAAATGGAAAGAGGCAGTGAAATGTCAGGAGTGCCGAAAATCAGATTGCATGATTTAAGACACAGTCATGTTTCACTTCTCATAAATATGGGATTTTCAGCATTGGAGATTGCAGAACGAATGGGGCATGAAAGTGTAAGAATTACATATCACTATGCGCATTTGTTTCCATCAAAGCAGTTGGAGATGATTAATAAACTAGATGAAATTAAAGGAGAACTAGGAGATGTCTGATAGAAAATTGGATAGCAAAGGAAGATGGCGCAGCAGAGTAGTTGCATTTAGAGTTTCTGATGAAGAAGCAGAGTTATTAAACAGACTTGTAGACATATCAGGACTTACCAAGCAGGATTATTTAATAAAGAAAACAACAGACCATAAAGTAGTTGTAAAGGGTTCCATTCGTGTGTTTGGAGCCCTTAAGGCGCAACTTACATATGTGTATGAAGAATTAAAAAGGCTGGATAAAGTTACGCCTAAAAATGATGAATTAATTGAATTAATTAAAGTAATTTCAATGATTCTTTTAAAGATAGAAGAAAACGAGAACCTAAAAGAGCAGCAGAGAGTGGAGAACTTTGAAAAGAAAATGGCAGAACAAAAACGACTTAAAAACAGTAGTATGGGAAACAGAAAGTTAAAAAGTTTTAGAGACGAAGGAGAGAAAACAAATGTGTAAAATAATAGCAATAGCAAATCAAAAGGGTGGAGTAGGAAAGACTACAACAACATTAAATTTGGGCGTGGGTTTGGCAAGAGAAGGAAAGAGGGTACTTTTAATAGATGCGGATCCTCAGGGAAGTTTGACAATTAGTGTAGGTATAAATGAACCGGACCAGTTAGATTATACGCTTGCAAATGTGCTTATGGACATAGTAAACGAAGAAAAATTGCCAGCCAATAGAGGAATAGTTAAGCACGAAGAAGGGATAGATATATTGCCATCAAATATTGAATTATCAGGAATAGAAGTTTCTTTGGTGAATGTTATGAGTAGAGAATTGCTAATGAGAGAGTTTATAAGAGAAGTAGAAGATGATTATGATTATATTTTAGTTGACTGTATGCCTAGTCTTGGAATTATTACCATTAATGCCCTTGCCTGTGCAGATACAGTATTGATACCGGTGCAGGTTTCATATCTACCGGTAAAGGGTTTACAACAGTTAATAAAGACAATCGCAAGAGTAAAAAGGCAAATTAATCCCAAACTAGAGATTGAAGGAATTTTACTTACAATGATGGACTATAGAACCAATTACGCAAAGGATATTTCAACAGCAATCTATGAAACATATGCAACGAATATTCCAATATTTAAGAGCATAGTGCCAATGTCTGTTAGAGCAGCAGAAACGCCAATTAAAGGTACAAGTATATTTAAACATAATCCGAAAGGAAAAGTAGCACAAAGTTATGTGAAAGTTACAGAGGAGGTTTTAGAATATGGCAACAAGAGAGAAAATTAAGTTGACAAGTTACAATGAATTACTTGGCGTAAACAATGATATGATTAGTGAAATAGATATAAACAAATTACATCAATTTAAAGATCACCCATTCAGTGTGGTTGATAACGAAAAAATGCTTGAGCTGGCTAAATCAATAGAGAACAATGGAATATTATCACCTTTATTGGTAAGACCTTTGGGCGATGGTGAATATGAAATAATTTCAGGACACAGAAGAAAGAGAGCCTGTGAAATTACAGGAAAGAAAAAAGTTTCAGCAATTATAAAAGATATAAGTCATGAAGAGGCTATACCACTTATGGTTGATGCAAACTTTCAAAGAGAAGATACATTACCAAGTGAAAAAGCAAAAGCTTATAAAATGAAAATGGAAGCCTTAGCAACATCAGGGAAAAAAGTTCAGATGAAATGTCAATCGGCAAAAAAGATAAGGACAGTTGGCAGGAATTTCAGACAGACAGGTTCAAAGATACATAAGACTTACGGAACTAATACCAGAGTTAAGCAAATTGGTGGATGATAAACAAATAACATTTGTACTAGGTGTAGAGATTTCATTTTTAAAAACGGAATATCAACAATTAATTTATGAAAATATTTGTAAAGGTAAAAAGGTAAGTAAAGACAATGTACGGATGATTAGAGAAAATCAGGAAAATTTGTCATTAGAAGAGGTAAGTCAAATACTCTTTGCTGACAAGGCGAAGATACAAAAAAAGATATGCAATGTGACGCTTAAAGAAAACAAGTTGTCTGAATTTTTTGATTCGACTTACACAAAAAAAGAAATGGAGAAAATAATCTATTCACTGCTAAAGGAATGGAAGAAAGGAAAGGATTAGTGTATGGCATTTGAATATTATTATGGAAAACAAGCCGACCAATATAGTTTCATAAAAGTACCTAAATTGTTAGTACATGATAAGGCGTTCATTGGATTATCAGTGGATGCTAAGATGCTATATGGTTTGCTTTTAGACAGAATGAGTTTATCTATGAAAAATGGATGGCTGGATGAAGAAAATAGGTTTATATTATTTATCAGATAAAAGATATTATGAGCGATATGAATATGGCAAGAGCAACAGCTGTGAAATATTTGCAGGAGCTGGTAGATTTTGGATTGGTTGAAAAAAAGAAAAGAGGTGTGGGGCCTCCAAACATATTGTATGTTAAAAGTTTTCTTGTGGAAAAAGAAAGCATAGAACAAGAAAAAACTTTGGATGAAAGGTATACAAATACACCAGAAACACCGAAGAATACACAGAAGTTCAACAATTATACTTCAAGAAGTTCAAAAATTGAAACTCAGGAAGTTCAGAAATTGAACTACAAGGAGTTCAATAATTATACTTCCGGCAGTTCAGAAAATGAAATTCAAGAGGTTCAAGAATTGGACCCTAATAATACTAATATAAATAATACTAAAAATATTGATACTAATATCTTATCTTATCCGCTAACAGAAGCGAAGAGCCAGATATGACAGGTGCAGATAATTGGATGCATAAAAAAGGGCTTAGTATAACTATGCCTAAAGCAGATAGGATGGGATTCGATAAGAAAAAATCTGAATATGAACTTTATATGGATTTGATCAAAGATAATATTGAATACGATGCATTAAAAGAACGTTATCCACTTGATGCAGAACTTATAGATGGAATAGTTGAATGATGACAGAAGTTACAGTTAGCACAAATGATATATTGTCATAGCGAGCAATTCGTTTCCGAAGGAAGTTGTAAAGTCAAGATTTCTTAAACTTAATTTTTCACATTTAGAGTATGTTATGAGTTGCTTTAAATCAAATACAACTAAAGTGAAAAATATCAAAAAATATTTGCTGGCATCATTGTTTAATGCACCATCAACAATGAATGGGTATTATACAGCAGAAGTAAATCATGATATGCCACAGTATGCATCTAGGAGGTAAGGCTATGGATAGAGCAAAAAGTTTAGTGAAATACATAATAGCAATTATAATGTTTATATGCAGAGTGACAATTGCAGTATTGGGAAGTTTGTTAAAGATATTTTTAGTATTGACTATAGCAGCATTTAAAATTGTGTTTTCTTTAATAAGAGTTGTAGAGTATAATTAAAGACAGTTATTTATAGTTTGGGAGGTTTGCTAAATGATAAAAAAATTAAAAAGAACGCTGATAGTTGTGGGAATGTTTGTATTGATGATGGGAATTGGCACAAATATTCAGGTAAAGGCTGATACTTTGGGACAAGTAAAATCAATAAAAACAAAAACTAATTATAAGTATTATAAAGGCATAGTTAGTGCCAAGGATATGAGAAAAAAGAAAATTAAATACAAATATGGAATTAAAAGCTTCATGGAAAAAGGTGAAGAATGCAAATGGATATGAGATATATGTTTACGGTGTTGCATCAAAGAAGTGGAGAAAAATTAAAGATACAAAAAAGACAAGTTATGTATTCACCAATTTATTAGAAAAGGACAAATTTAAATTTAAAGTACGGGCTTATAGGAAAATAAATGGAGAAAAAGTTTACGGTAACTGGTCAAAAAAGAGAACAATAAAAACAAATTCAGCACTTTATAAAATAAATAACAACTATAAATTGCCGGGAAAACATTATGATAGATATGCTGCAGAACAGGCTTTTGTATTGCAGAATGAATATAGAAAAAGTGTTGGAAAACAAAGTATCGTTTGGTCGGATGTTTTATATGAAATATGTAAGGCAAGGGCAAAAGAACTTGTTAAAGATTTTAGCCATAATAAATTTATAAGTACATCAACAGAACTATTAGAAAAAAAGTATGGATTAAAAGATGATGGAATACCTTACGAGGGAGACGATGGTTATATACATTATCATATGTATGCAAATGCTGAAAATATTGCAATGGGATATTACACATATAAGTCTGCTATGAAAGGATGGAAAAGTAGTCCGGGACATTATAGAAACCTCATAGACGAAGAACATAGAGCAGGTGCCATTGCTTGCTATAAACAAAGTGGAAAAACATATTGGGTAGCAATATTTGGTGGAGTGGATTTAGATAAGGAAATAAAAAAGTAATTAAAAATAACTTTGCGACATAATGTCGTGAAGTTATTTTTTACTTTTACACTCCTGCTGAAATATAAATTTGATTTTAACAGTATGACTTTTAGGTAAAATAGATAATCAATGTTAAAATATAATTGTCAGTAACCGGGAATGACAAAAAACAAATTAATAGATTAACGCCAAGATGAACTCATTATATGTGAGTTTTATTCTTGGCGTTTTTTATTTTATCAGGAGGAAAGTAAATGTTAGGTAAATTAAAAAGAATTACAGCAACAATATTAGCAATTGCAACGGTAGTAACATCGATTCCTGTAATCAATGTTTCAGCAGCAGGCAATGGAGAGAAGAAGCAGGCAGGTATAGTAACTCTTGGAAAACTTGGAACAGTAAATATCGGATCAAAGAGTGAAAGTGGAACATGGGTAAAAACATTAGTGGATGGAAATGATGTGTTTTGCTTAGATTTAGGAAAGGCATGTCATACCGGATACACCTACATTGCATCCAACAGTACAATATCAAGTGATAGTTCTAATAAGAAAAATGCTTTGGAGGCAAAAATAGGATATTGGTATGATCAAACAAAAAAGCGTTCAAACAAGGCATGGGTTTATGCACAGTGTCTTATATGGGCTGTTGAAGAAGGTATTACAAGTGAGACCGGATTAAAGGATATCATTAAACAAGTTAAAAACAATACAGGATATTATGCAAATGATAGCCTTTATGCTGATATTTTTGAGAGTACAAGCGTAGTTAAGTGTACAATTACAAAATGGAAATACAGCGGAAAAACTGATAGTGATGAAGTCCAGGAACTAATGGAGATTGTAGGAAACAGAAAAGAATACAAGTACACTCCTATTAGTAAAAGAGATTATTATCGTCAGAGAATTACATTACAAAAATGTGATGAAGATGGAAAAGAACTTCCACAGGTTACTTTTAGATTTACAGCAAAGAATATAAAGCAGTTGTATTCTTATCAGTACAATGGTTGGGGAGATTCTGTTAAGGAAGATGTAGATGATGATGCTAACAAATTTAGTCAGGAAGTAAAAACAGATTCTAAAGGAAAAATCGTATTTCGTTTTACGTACGAACTAAATTCTAAGAGTTATTATTATGTAGCAGATGAAGAGTTAAAGGATATGTCATCAAGTTATAAAAAACAAATTAAGGACGAATTAGATGATAAGGGATATGATTATGCATCAGATTTGTCAAAAGCAGGAGCAGAAAAGTTAATAAAGAATGACATCAATGACCAGATGGATGATATCTCAAACAATTACGTAATTGAAGAAATCTCATCAGGTAACAACAACATTCTTACATCATTTGTTGTTGAGTCTGGTTCGCACAAGATTACAAGCCAGTCAGCAAACAAGGTTACAGTAACACTCACAAAGGCTGATTCATGGAAGAAGAACAGTGATGGAAAGTGGCCTGAAACTGTAGAAGAGTCATACAGTAATTATAGACTTGCATACAAACCAGTTCTTAAGGACAAATATAAGAAAGTTAAAATGACTGTATGGAAAAAGGATTCCGAAACAGGCAGTACACCACAGGGAGATGCAACATTGGAAGGTGCAGTGTATGGAGTATATTCAGATGCAGCATGCACAAAACTTGTAAAGTCATACAGGACAAATGCTAAGGGTACATTTGAAACAGACTATTACAGATGTGGTGTAAACATGTACTTAAAGGAAATCACACCACCTGAAGGTTATCTTAAAAATGACAAGGTCTACACAATCACAAAAGACGGTCAGCAGTTTACAAATGAATATAATTCAGCAGAAACACAGGTTGATGAGGACGTGGTAAAAGGTGACGTGGCGATTATCAAGGGAATGGGCAACGGAAAGCCGGGAATTGTTGCACCTGAAAACAAGGCACAGTTTCAGATTTATCTTGCAAGTGCAGGTTCATATGAAAAGGCAAAGGCTACAGAAAGAGACATTCTTACAGCAGACTTAACAGGTTATGCCAAGTCAAAGAAAATGCAATATGGAACATATGTGGTTCATCAGACTATTGGAGCTGCAAACACTGAAAAGTGTCCTGACTTTTACGTGAATGTGAAGGAAAACGGAAAGACATACAAGTATCTTTTAAACAATCCTGAATTCAATGCATATTTAAAGATTGTAAAGAAGGATTCAAAGACACACCAGACTGTTTTAAAGAAAGGAACAACATACCAGATTTATAAGGTAAATGAGAATGGCAGTGAAACTCTTGTTACACAGACATACAGCAATGGAAATGCAATTGAGGTTGTGGACAGATTTGTAACAGATGAAACAGGAGAAATCATTACTTACGAAAAGTTAAAAGCCGGCACATACAAGGTTTATGAAATTGAAGGTCCGGAAGGATACAGGGTAAACAGACAGCCGGTGATGGTTGAGATTAACAGTAACTCATACAAGACAATGGTGGACAAGCTTGGCAAGGAATATCTGTATGCAGAGTGTGAGTATTATAATGATGTGACTTACGGAAAATTTACAATAAATAAAAGTGGTCCTGAATTATGCAAGAAGGATGATGAAAGTGATTCAGAAGAAAGTAAGGCAGGTAAAGATGAGGCAAGTAACAATTCAGTTAACACAGAAAAGAATGGCACAAAGGAAATAAATGCGGAGAATGGTGCAAATGAAACAACATCAGGTTCATTTAATCCATTTAACTACAAGGACACATTGCTAAATGGTGTTGTATTTGAACTTACTGCAAGAGAAGACATCAAGTCACAGGATAATCAGGGAACTGTATTGTTTAAGAAGGATTCAGTTGTTGCAAAAATTACAACAGGTGAAAAGGCAGAGTTTACAAATGATTGCAATGGTATCTGTGGTTACGTGTTAAACGATGACGGAATAATGACACTTAATGTTCCACTTGGAGAATACACTTTAAAGGAAGTAAAGACAAAGTATGGTTATGTTCTTCCAGAACAGTCATCCTGGAACTTAAGTTTTAAGTGGAATAACAAGGATGATGAGTATGTGTTTGACATTTCTGAAAACTCAAAGGATGGAAAGATTGACATACACAATGACATGGTAAAGACAGACATTACACTTGAAAAGCAGGATTCAAAGACGAACGAGCCTGTTGGAAATGCAAGATTTGGATTTTATTCAAAGGACAACATTTATGACAAGAATGGGAATGTGATTGTTGCTGCAGGTGAAAAGATTGCAACAGTAACAACTGACAAGGAAGGAAAGGCGAAAATCCCATTTGATGTACCTGTAATGGATGAAGGTTATGGAAAGATGGAAGGCAACTTAAATTCAGGAGATTATTATTTCCTTGAAGAAAGTGTTAGCGACAGTTATTACATTAACAGGGAAAAACATCAGGTACATCTTGAATACAAGGATCAGGAAACTGCAGTTGTATCAGCAAAGACAGTGGTTAAGGAAGAACAGACTGAAACTGTAATCAGCAAAAGGATGATTGCATCATCAGTTGAGATTAAGGACTGCCATTTGAAAATCAGTGATGAAAACGGTAACGAAATCTTAAGCTGGATAACAGGCGACATTTCATCAGTTAAGTTAAATGAAAAGATTGATGAGATGGGATATGATAATGTTTATGTAGAAAAAGGTGACAGTTATGCAGTTAAGATATACGGCTTACTCCATGACAGGGAATACACATTAACAGAAACAAAGCCGGCGGACGGTTTTGTAACCACAAATGACATTACCTTTAAACTTGTGGAAAGTGATGATGAAAATGCAAAGACAAGGTACTTATTAAGAATGGTGACAGCTTCACTGAGAACGTTGACAATCAGGTGACAATGTATGATGACACAACAAAGATTGGATTTTCAAAGACAGACATTACCAATGGAAAGGAACTTCCGGGATGTCATATGCAGGTAACTGAAAAGGACACAGGAAAGGTAATGGATGAATGGGTTTCATCAAGACAGAGCCATATGATTGAAGGAAAGTATGCCGTTGGTAAGACTTATGTTTTAACAGAAACAAAGCCAAGAGACGGATACGCAACAGCAACAAGTATTGAATTCACGGTGGCTGATGATGGAAAAGTCCAGAAGGTAAATATGGTTGACGATACAATCAAGGTTGAATTCAATAAGATTGCATCAGACACCAAGAAACAGCTTGGTGGTGCAAAGTACAAGGTATATGACAGCAAGGGCAAGAAGGTGTATGAGTTTACAACCGGAAAAAAAGCTGAATTCATAGAAGGCATATTTAAGGCAGGAGAAACCTACACATTTAAGGAAGTGGATGCACCAGAGCATTACAAGGTTGCAAAGGATAAGAAAATAAGAATTAAGGACACTGGAAAGGTTCAGAAACTTACAGTTATAGATGAAAGAATCCCAGTGGTACCTGACACACCACAGACAGGCATTAATGGAAAGACAGCAGGAATGGCAGTTTCACTTATTTCATTATTACTTGCACTTGGATGTTTTGCATGCGTAAGAGCAAAGGATAAGTCAAAATACAATTTCAAACAGGAGAAGGACGATGAAGAAAATAATTAAAATATCTCTGATACTTCTTTTAGTGGGGATGGCTGTGATTGCAGCTGTCCCTTTTTTAAAGGAAAAAAGAGCAGAGAGAAAGTATGAGAATGAATTTAAAAAAATACAGGAGAGCGTGACAGAAAAGAAGTCTGATGTAAATGGTCTTGTAAAGAAAAACAAGGACTGCATAGGTTATGTGGAAATACCGGGAACGACCATAAGTTATCCTGTGATGCAGACAAAGGACAATCCGGATTTTTATTTGAATCATGATTTTAACAGGAATTACAGTTTTTATGGGACACCATATTTAAGTGCATACTGTGATGTGGAAAAATCAGACAACCTGATTATTTACGGTCATAACATAAACGGAGGAAAAATGTTTGGAGCACTGGAACAGTATAAGGATAAGGAGTTTTTTTATAAGCACAGGAAGATATATTTTACAACAGATAAAAAGAGGGAGTATGAAGTGTTTGCAGTGATGTGTGTTAACATACATAAGTTTGAGTACTGGAAATTTGTTATGGCAAAGGATGAGAAAGAGTATGATGAGTTCGTTGATAAGGTGGAGGAGCATAGTTCGTGGAGACAGGAAAATAAGCAAGTATGGGGAGCAAATGCTGATGTTGTCTACTTGCGATAATGGAAAGGGGATGATTGGAGAATTGTGGTTATTGGAGTTATGCAACAGTAAAAAAAATGACTATAAATAAACAGTGAAAGTTGTTGAAAACAGAGAAAATAAATTTTTTTTGCTAAAAAATGGGGGTTTTGGTCGAAAAAAAATACCATATTAACAATAAAGAATGAAAGGAAGGCAATATTATTATGATAAAATGTTATTGGAAAGGTGGTTAGAATAGCAACCATTGATAATTTCGAATTAAAGACATAGGAGGTATTTGGAAATGGTTAATATTTTTCGAAACAAAGAAATTAATAAATTGATAAAGGAAGTTAAAAAAAGTAGTCAATTAAAGCATCAAGAAGAGGAGATAGAAATGTATTATGAAAAACTCAAGGAAGAAATAAAAGATGATCACTATAAATTTATTGCGTATAAAATGGAAATTGAAAGCGAATTGAACTTGAATTTCTCAGCATTATGGATTTCAACATTAGCTGTAATAGCTAGTTGTATATTTGGGATAATATCATCAAACAAGGGAAGTGGTAACTTGGTTACGGGACTGGGTATACTTGGAATAGTTATGGCATTTATATACTATCAGGTTACTAAAAAAGCTAGGAAAAAATTCTTACCCATCAAATATGTATTAGACATAATAAAAGAAGAGAAGAGATGGTAAAACATACATAACAATATTAAATTGTAAACTAAGAGAAAGCACTCTGTTTAATTGATGATAAACAAGGGTGCTTTCGTGTTTTCAAATAAAATGAATTTAAAGTAGAGAATAATTATGTATCCAAGAAGAAAGGCAGGGATACATAATTGATAAAAAATATTAAATTTATTGAACAAAAAGAAAAAATATTATTGCAGAGAGGAAAATTGATTCACGAGGACCAGCAAGGAAAACACATAATAAGGTCATAAGAATTATAAAGAAGGAGGAAGGATAAAAGCATCAACAACATTATCAATGGTAAAAATGGAAGAATTACATTCAAAAATATGCAAGGAACAGGTCAAATTGCAAAGAGATAATGGAGAAAGGGTAGAATTTTAAAAGAAAATTATTTGGTTTTTAACAATAAATTAAACAAAAAA
>ENA-OQAZ01000323-OQAZ01000323.1-human-gut-metagenome-genome-assembly--contig:-NODE-323-length-27125-cov-4.416549_pt1 | contig 27125 bp, 27 predicted proteins | sample MGYA00242737_ERZ504531 | MGnify/ENA primary metagenome ERZ504531 (study PRJEB26092, sample SAMD00036244) | human gut metagenome | host: Homo sapiens | study: EMG produced TPA metagenomics assembly of... | reverse complement strand
AAAGGCATGGAAACGAACCTGGCGCAAGTATCTGGATCTAGAGCATGCCACCTGTTACAGTGATGACAACTATTGGTGCGCACTGACTGACGGCAAAATAAAATATATATGGCGTATCCATACCGGTACCGAAGAATTATTCGACTTGACCCAAGACCCTCAGGAATTGCACAATGCCGTCAATGACAAAAAATACAGGAAGCAGCTGACGGAAATGCGTAATGAAATGATTCGCCACTTAAGTGAACGCGGCGAAGAGTTTGTGAAGGACGGCCGATTGGTGGTCAAGGAGAAGACCATGCTTTATGGACCTCATTATCCGGAAAAAGAAAATAAAAGATAACGTGTGTTGTACAGAGGAGTCGTTTCCAATTGCCCCACTTTCCTACAACAGAGTTTTATAATTCTGTTGCCACTGCTGTCACCTTTCTAACTCCCTATGAATAGGGAGTTAGAAAGGTGATGGCAATACATTATTTTATGCAAGAAAAATGCCTGCAGCCACCACTTTATCCACCTTGTTCCATGGTACAAGCTGCCCTGTCCGGTGGACAAAGCAGGCTTGTGCAATAAACACGGTAAGCTTGTACAGCCTCGAAACTGCGACTTTCCTTGCCAAAGTATTTAGAATCTTGATACAAGTTCTGTCGGATCTTGCAGCAAGTTCCACGAAATCCTGTACCAAGTTTTGCCGTCACATCCAGCATCCTTCCCTTTCGGAGGAGAAGGATAAACCGGTAGAGCCGGAAAGACTTAAACTAAAGATTGAAAGATATAGATCTTTGGAATGAAACGTCTTGTTCTTTTTATCAGACGTCTTCATCTTTTTTATAAACGTCCTTGTCTTTTCCGAAAAGAATAAAGACTTTCGGAACGATACGGAACAGTGACCGGAAACGGGTTTCTACACATACGTTTCCAAATGAACCTCTATTTACACCCGACAGATTCTTCATTTCGGCAAGAAAGGGTGCACAAGTTTCATCAAATTTCTGATGCCTCTCTATTCTTCTATTTTCCAGCAGTTCCTCAGCCTGTTCACAACTTAAAATAAACACATAGCTAAAAAGTAAATTTGGGCAAAGCGTGGCGAATTAGCTGATAGAGCGTTCGTTACGCTTTGTTTTTCTATGGGGCAGAGCCAACGAAATACCACCTCGAAGCCAAACGGTACAGAAGTTCAGTTACCACCTCGTTACTCCCGTAACGGGTGCAGATTTACTGCGTTTTGCATCAATTTACATAGCAGTCGGTAACTCACTAATAACTAATTTTGTAACCAAAAAAAGGAGTGAGTTATGCGTAGTACATTCAAGGTATTATTTTACGTGAAGAAAGGCAGCGAGAAGCCGAACGGCAACCTGCCTCTGATGTGCCGCATCACGGTGGACGGCGAGATTAAACAGTTCAGTTGCAAGATGGACATTCCCCCACGGCTATGGGACGTGAAGAACAGCCGTGCTTCGGGCAAGAGCGTCGAAGCGCAGAGAATCAACCTTGCGGTAGATAAAATCCGTGTGGAGGTAAACCGCCGCTACCAAGAACTGATGCAGACGGACGGTTATGTTACCGCCGCCAAACTCAAAGACGCTATCCCGGTATCGGCGTCAAGCAGGAAACCTTGTTAAAGCAGTTTAAGCAACACAACGCCGAGTTTGAGAAGAAAGTCGGGCACAGCAGGGCGCAGGGGACATTTACCCGTTATCGGACGGTCTGTAACCATATTCGGGAGTTTTTGCCCCATACCTACAAGCGTGAGGATATTCCGTTAAAGGAACTCAACCTCACGTTCATCAACGACTTCGAGTATTTTCTGCGCACGGAGAAAAAATGCCGCACCAATACTGTGTGGGGCTATATGATTGTGTTGAAACACATCGTTTCGATAGCGAGAAACGACGGGCGTTTGCCCTTTAATCCCTTTGCCGGATATATCAACTCTCCCGAAAATGTGGACAGGGGCTACCTCACCCAAACGGAGATACAGACGCTCATGAACGCACCCATGAAGAACACCACCCATGAACTTGTACGGGACTTGTTCGTCTTTTCTGTGTTCACGGGTTTGGCGTATTCGGACGTGAAGAACCTCACCGCCGACCTCCTGCAAACATTCTTCGACGGCAACCTGTGGATAATCACCCGAAGAAAGAAGACCAACACCGAATCGAACATCCGCATTTTGGACGTTCCCAAGCGTATCATAGAGAAGTACAAGGGACTGGCTCGGGACGGTCATGTTTTCCCCGTTCCGAGTAACGGAAGCTGCAACAAGATACTCAAAGAGATAGGCAGACAATGCGGCTTCAAGGTGCGTTTGACCTACTATGTAGCACGCCACACAAACGCCACGACCGTGCTTTTGTCGCACGGCGTACCCATCGAAACGGTAAGCCGCCTTTTGGGACACACGAACATAAAAACCACCCAAATTTACGCCAAAATCACCGCCCAGAAGATAAGCCAAGACATGGAAACCTGTCGCACAAGTTGGGGGATATGGAGAAGAATATCTGCCGAGCCATCTAATTAAAAGCAGAATACCGATGAAAGAAGAAAGGAACATTATCACGATGGACGGGCAGGGCAATATCTCCCTGCCGAGCGATATAGGTGCAACCGCCATGACCGAGTGGGAAATCTGCGAACTGTTCGGGGTTATCGCCCCGACGGTTCGAGCAGGGATAAAGGCTCTCTGCAAAAGCGGAGTTTTGAGCGTATATGACATAAAGCACATTATCCGCATATCGGACAGATACAGCGCGGAGGTTTACAACCTCGAAACGATAGCCGCCCTCGCTTTCCGTGTCGAATCGTTCGGGGCAGCGAAAGTCCGCAGGGCATTATTAGAGAGGATTATACACGGGCGAAAAGAGAAAACGACGGTATTCGTGTCGGTTGTTTCGGACGGCAAGCCCAACAGCCGTTGGAAAGCATGATGATATACCAACATGCAAACATATCACTATGGTGATATATATTGCAGGTTCTATTCCTCTTTTCAGAGGAAAGCGGAGCAATCATTTCCGTTTACAAAGGCAAAGCAAGCACGGGGCTTTATGCCGGCTAAAAGGTCAGGCGGCTACGCCGTTTCCCGATAAATCTTCCTCTCGCTTCGCTGCGAGCGTATTTATCGGGAAAACCTTGTATCCGACCGCCCCGCCACCCACCGACCGAAAGGGAAAAAATAAGGTGGGGTTACGGGCAAGCAGGCGGCAGGGACAGCCATAGCCGAAAAGCAGACGGACGGCACACCGCAGTATTTACGGAGAAAATACCTTGCCTTATTAGGGAATTTTCCGAGCCGCAATACTACGTATCGCTGAAAATTCCCCAATAAGGCAAGAGGCAAGCCCCCTCTGCACACCCCATCGGGGACGGCTTTTCGCCGCCCTCAAAGATAGTCAAGTTTATTGTATCACAAGCCAAAAAAGAAAGGAAGAATATATGGGTTTCGTAGTTTTACATATGGAAAAGGTGCACGGCAGCGACAGCGGAACGACCGCACATATCGAGCGTTTCATCATACCGAAGAACGCCGACCCCACACGCACGCACCTAACTGCAGGCCATCGAATACCCCGACGGAGTGAAAGACCGTTCGGCGGCTGTTCAGAGAAGACTGGAAGAAGCGGGGCTGACACGCAAAATCGAAAGCAACCAAGTACGGGCAATCCGAATCAACGTGTCGGGAACGCATGAAGACATGAAGCGGATAGAGGAAGAGGGGCGTTTGGACGAGTGGTGCGCCGACAATCTGAAATACTTCGCCGACACATTCGGAAAGGAGAACATCGTGGCGGCTCACCTGCACAGGGACGAGGAAACGCCGCACATACACGTTACGCTCGTTCCCATCGTCAAGGGAGAGCGAAAGCGCAGAAAAAGGAGGAACAGACGAAAGAAGCCGAACACAAGAAAGAGGTATCAAGGCTTACTCGTCTTGTGGAGAAGCTCTGCGCATGGTTTCCGTTGGCGAAAGAAGTCCTGCGGGTTGAGAAGTTATGCGCCATCGTGGGCTTTTCCATGGAACAGACCCGGACACTGATAGCCGACAGGGAAGTGACGCACGATAGCACGCTCTATTCCGAAGAACACGGGCGGAGTTTCACGGCAAGAAACGTCACCGCAAAAATAAGGCAGGAATCCGTATCGAAACGACTTGTGCTGTATATCAATCAAACGCCCGTTAGCGAATGGTTCAAGGAGCAGTTCGAGAGGCTAAAACAAAGCATGCGACAGCCCATACAACCATAACGGAAAAGCAGGGGGAATGAAGATGTAAGGCGAATCATTACAGGCTTTTCACGAAACAAGTGAAGAAATCCGTTACAAGATAAGTGATTATCGGAGTTTTTTTCTTCTTTTGCGTTTGGATTACGATAGTAATGGTAATGTTAAACAATAACACAACAGATTATGAAGAAAATTATTATTACATTATTATTTAGTTTAGGTTTATTTTCATTTGGATATAGTCAAAGTTCAGATGAAAAAATAGCTGACGCAATGAATAATTCAGACTGGTTTGCATTGGATTCTTTATATCAAACAGAACCCAGAGATTCAATCAGCGATTTTTTTGAAATATATTCTCGTTGCCTTATAGGTAATAGGCTAAATCGTCCAGATGTTTCTATTCCTGCGTTTACGGAATTATTCAACACTCAGTCAGAAAATCTTGATTTTGGCAATATGCTCAATTCGTCTATGATGTTTGCAATGGACTTAAGTAGGATTGGAGATAATAAGGCTGCTGCAAAAATGTTATCTTCAACTCTTGGTTCAATACGCACTCATCTTGATAGTACAATCATTGTAGGTGTTCAGCAATTTATCAATCAATACGAAGCACTATCCAAATACGACCCATATAAAATCTCATTTGAAAATTCTGTAGGAACTATTCCATTTGAGATAGTTCCTGTTGGTCCAGAAAAGAACAATTCGGTATTAATGCATCTAAGAGACAGTTATATAAATGGAGTTGAAGCTGATATTACTTTTGACACAGGAGCAGGAGTAAATATTATTTCAGAATCATTAGTCCACAAGTATAATTTAACACCACTTGAGGCATCAAGTACTGTTGGTGGAGTAGGTATACAAAATGGGAACTACGCAATAGCAAAGGAATTAAAAATTGGAGATATGATTGTTACAGACGTTCCTTTTTATGTCATAAAACTAACAACCAATAACAAAGAGGCAGACAACTATATTGACTGTTTCAATATAGTTGTCGGTAGCGAACTGATGTTACAACTCAAAGACCTAACCATCGATTTTATCAATCATAAAATTACAGTTCCATCTGTCGCTCCCAAACGAAGTCAAATGTCTCCAAATATGTGCTTTTCATCCGGTATGAATTTATTGAGCAAGGGTAATGTACAAGGTGATAAAATGTTAATGAATATTGATACAGGTGATGCTTCATATGGTTCGTTAGACAACAGATTCTTTGAGAATAACAAAGAATACATCACTACTCATTGTAAATTAGATACTATTAGAGGTGCAGGGGTTGGAGGTGTACATATATCGGAATGTTATCGAATACAAAACACAGAACTTGAATTAGGTAATAGACAATTATCTGTACCTGAAATGGTCGTTTTATTGGATAAGAATACAGATGGTGTATTATATTCTTATCAATGTAATTTAGGGTTAAAATCGTTGATACTTTTTAGCAAAGTACGATTCAATTTGGTTGATTTTGTATTAACGACATTTGAATAAGAGTAAATTTTGCGAACAAGAAAGGATTTCAAAATATAAAAACGGTTCTACGGGATTTAGTGTAAGTTAACGCTCTTACAATGTTAAAACGTTAACTTTTTAAGGCTTCCCTATAAGAAAAACACCCTCAATAAGCCGTGCACGGCAGCATATAGAATATACCAGTGCAGGGAGAAAGTTAAAACATTTTGGTTAACTTACACTAATTACGGTAGAACCATAAAACAATAATAGTAATTGCCAGAAGAAAATAAAAGGATTGATATTTACGTAGTACTTCATTATATATAAAAACAGTGACGTTAAATCATCTATTAGTGTCACTGTTTTTTACTTGAAATAAGGAATAGAATTTCCTAAATATTATCTCAATATTCATCTTTTTTTTATTTGACATAAAACAAGGTAAACCTATTGTTTATTCAAAGTTTTTGTTTACCTTTGCAAATAAGAAAGTTATTTGACATTATAGTAATGTAAAACGCTGAAAATTGCACGGTTGCTAACTCGTTACTGCCACTTTTCAAATAATTCGCTAAAAGTTTATTTCTCAATCGGTTAAGTCAAACCGAGAAAAATCTAAAATATAAAGCCTAACCCTAACGACAAATTGGAAAGGGCCAATTTATCTTTCCCTTCATTCTTCTCGTCAGTAATATTAGCCGATTTCAAACCTTTTTGATAAGCGACATTCAAAACAAGCGTTTCCAATAAATGCTGCCCTGTACGGCAATTCCCCAATCAAAACGGTTAATATTACCTTTAGGATCGTCCGCATCATCATTCTTGCCAAAGGAGGGACAATCATCTTTGGTTATGGTATGTTTATTTTCTCCATATTTATCGGGGGATACTGTCAAATATTTATCCGACTCATATTTAAACTTACCAAACAACCCATAAGAGAAGTAAGGCCCTACTCCCAACTGAACCCTAAACGATTCTGACAAAGGTAAAGCATAAGCAAATAAAATAGGAACGTCCAAATATCCCAGATTATGTTTCTGAGTGACACTAGTGCCGCGAGATTCCGTCACATCATATTTCTTATAAGAATCCAAATCGAGCCGATGCGACTTTTTAGTGGTAAATTTATCGTACTCATAAGTGATACCTTTCATAGAAAGTCCAACAGCAGGCTGAATACTGAAGTTTCCAATCACAGGAACATCTATAAAATAATGGATACTGTAACCCATATAGCTTTTATTATTATAATCTTGATCTGCCATAAGATCATTATACTTCCCTGTAGCACTGGTCATATTCAACCCCACACGAATACCGGAAGTAGTTTGTGCTTGTGCCGTGAATGCACATACGGACATAGCCATGATAAAAAACAGTTTCTTCATAATGCAGTATTTTTATTAAAATTTGTAATCTTGTTTCACTCCTTTCATAGTGAACAATAAAGAAGGACGGACAGACCAAGTTTCATCAATAACATACCCAGCTCCTATTCCTGCATAGAAACCTGGATGCATTTTAGATTCCTCTACGTTAGACATGCTGCTCATATTGAGTTCAGCCTTCGCAGTCCACATTAAACCCTGTGCATACGATGTTAACGAAATCAGCATTAAAAGTGCTGCAATAATTGTCTTTTCCATACTTCGTAACAATTGACTCTATAAGTTTACATTTGCAAATGTATTGCAACTTTTATATTCAAAAAACCATCATTTGTCAAGATTTACACTAAACACACTAAAGCAGATACCAAGCAGCTAAAATTAACGACTATATATACAATAAATAAATTATGCCAATAAGACAAGCTTGAAAATTTGTAAATTAAGCTTCACATTCCAGCTCTATATGATATGAAATTGGAAGAGCCATCAAAAAAACAGTTCTACTTTTCACACCTCTCCAAGCTGGCAGTATAGAACCATTTAAAACATAAACAAACAAGCGTTCATTTCCAAAGAATAAACGCCTGTTTGTTTTATGTTTCACTATTCAGCCATATCAACAAATCTTTTTGGCAAGTAACCAATTTTCACTTCTGTTGACGAAGCCGGCTAACTTAAACACTTATTTTATTTCACGAATCAACATTCCCGGATAAAAATCGCCACCCGATACTTTTCGGAAAGTGGTAAAACCAAAGTCCGAACCATAAGCCTGTTCCTCGGAAGCCATATAGCGATTATCCCAAATCAGATTTTCCTTAGGCTGAATCACTCCTACACGCTTATAAGTCATTTTGCCTTCTTTGCTCAATTCAGCTTCCAGCACTTCAAATTTAGACTTTTCAGTGACTCCCTCTTTCAAGCCAATATAAGCTTTCAGGGGAGAAACACTGATTAAAGGAGTATTCACTTTGAACTGGTCAAAATTCTTTTGCAGACTCGCTATATTTTCATCAATGGCACGTTGGCATGCCTTTCGCACCATTTGCTGGGGCTCATCCAAGTTAATCCCCAAAAAGAAGTGTTACTTCCATCACTATGCTGGCTGCCCACATACTTCAACTTGAACATCTTACGGTTATTATTGAAAGCATTCACCTTCTCCTTATTATCCTTATCAGTATAATATTGAGTATAGAATTTTGTTGCGGTCTCTTCATCCCAAACCAGTTGATAGAGATAAGTATCAATATTTACTTTAAACCCCTTATAGGATGCAACCATATCTCCCGTAGAATTACCTAAATCCATATAGGATGTCTCACCGGTGTAAATAGCCGCTGCCGCACCCAGTCCTTTGACAATTCCTCCCCACACACTTGAACCTTTTGAACGGTCAATATAGCGAATGTCATTCACAATAAGAAAAGTATTTCCAATCAAGTCCTCACCGGCATCTTCCAGCAGAGCGTTTCCGCGTTGAGTCTTGGATGCCAGAGCCTTGTCCAGTTCGGAAGCGTTATACAGCCCTCGTTCTTTCACCAGTTCCACATCACAGATCCCTGTCATGTAATCACGGTTAAACCAGCGTCCTACCATACGGCTGGCAATACCATTGTTTCTGATAAATTCATCTATCTCCTCATGGTTTTTATCCAATTTCTTTTCAGAAGTATAGATTACTTTTACACTTAAATCATGGTTATTGTATTTATCAGGAACAGGAATTTTGAGAAAAACATCCTTTATTTCATCACCAAATTCTCTTCCTTCGTGATTGATCATCATGCTATAAAGAGAACTGCGGCGATATTTTATTTCGCCGTCTCCCTGGGCTTGAATTTGAGCGGCGAATACCACCGCCAACAGCTGTATTATAATGAATCTTTTCATTTTTCAAACATTCAATAATTAATAATCCCAATGTTTATCCGGAATGACAGAGGTTATCTTAAACATATTTGTATCCGGGTCAAAACGTGCAATCACTCGAAGAGCCTCTACTTCGGTCAAGTTCTTCTTGTCTTCCGCTAACATATATTGTTTGGCCAAGACCATATCCTCTTCTTTCTCGAACAAGCAAGGCACCAGTACCTTGCCATCCGGATCAATAATCCCCCACTTTCCATCAGACATCACATAAGCCATCTCATTATCAAAGTTGGACGCATTGGCAAATCCCTGCTTCAGACGAACAGACTTTTGCACCCCATCATAAAGATAATACAGGTTATCCTTTTTCACCCATATCAATTTCGGATCGACTATAGGAGCTACACCTTGCCACTCTAAAGGAACGACAACCCGGTTCTGCAAATCAATAGCCCCCCATAATTTGTTCAGGCATACGGATGCATACCCCTGATGAAAATTGCCTATACGGTCATACTTATCGGATACGATTTGTCCTTTCATATCCACATAAAACCAAGAAGCATTTTTTTGTACTCCCAAACGTCCATTGTTCACGCTGGTAAGCGAATTGGTATATTCAATAGGAATAACAACCGCCCCTGTAGAATCAATAGCGCCAAAAGCCGATCCCTTTTGTACCACCCGGTATCCTTCATTACTCAGGAAAGCCTTTGACAGGCCACCAATCACCTTGTTCCCCTTTTTATCTATGAAATACAATTCATCATCCAATGAAACCGGAGCTAAATTATGGCTGAAAGCTCCAAACTTTCCCTTTTCTGAAGAAGATATTCTGACCATCACTTCAGCATCCAAATCATAATAAGCTTTAGCTATTTGCTTCTTTTCCACTTTAGCAAGCCTAAGCATATTGTCTGAAGGAGGAAGAATAGCCTGATTGGCAGTTAAAGGAATAATAGTATTTCCATGGACATCTACCAACCCTTGGGATTTCTTATTAATGAAATAAAAATAATCGACCCTTGATGAAGGCAACTGGGACTCAGCAGCATGAGGTTTGGGAAGCAGCAAGCTCTGTATTTCCTGCTTGGTAGCCGGAAATGCAGACTGGTCTGCCTTGGTATAAAAGGCAGCCTCATCAAGCAAAGCTCCGGTTTTCTTATCTCGCAAAACAGGGAAGTTGCCCACATCTTCATACTTGGCAGGAATTATTTCCCGCCCATTTTCATTGATTAACCCGAATTTACCTTTAGACACCATGTTGTTCTTTTTATCGTATTTGCCACCGATATTAACCCAACAGATTCCTTGGTTATTGAAACTGCCAATAAAATTATAAGTAGGCTTCACTATGATATTGCCAGCTGAATCAATGAACCCGAACTTCTTGCCTTTCAAGACATATATCAGTTTCTTATTCAAATCTCCCATTGCTTCATAATCGGTTTTCAGGATTTCCTTACCTGTCTTATCAATCAACCCCCATTTTTCACCTGTATTGCTACTAGCTTTATTGCCTATGAGCCCACCCGTGGTTAGCATTACTCCTTTTTTAGTATTTCCACCTTCAGCGACGGGGCAAACCCCGTTATAAAATTCACCGATATATGTATATTTCCGTTTTGTAATGATTTCACCATCTTCATTAATCAGACTGTATTTTCCATCTTTTCCTATTTTAGCGATACCGTCTTTAAAGGGAGTAGCTTCATCATATTTATATTTTATCACTACCGTCCCGTCTTCCGTCATAAAGCCATAACGCCCCTTTTCATTCTGCACGGTCTTCAACCTCTGAGCTTGCACAGAGCCACTGACCAGCACCAGCAGACATAGAATTAGGATAACTTTTTTATTTCTCATATTCTCTTTATTTAAAATCATTTGAACTTGAATTAATGGAGCCAAGTAATATTAGTAGTAACCGGTTGCTGCCCATTACCAAATGCTACACCTATAGCTCTGGCAGCTCTATCCTCTGCTTTTTCAGCCCCACTTCATCCTTATATTTCTCACGATTCTCAAAATTCCAATCACTGGTCACCTTTTGCTTTATTTCATTATACAAAGCTTTAGCTTCACCTTCACAACTGCTTCCCGGTTCAATGAAAACCAACCAGTCAAAAGCCTTTGAAGCACCTTCCGCATCGGGTGACTTCGCCCATTCGGATCTGGCGTATTGCATAATCAATTGACAATTATAATTCACATATTGAGTATAATAAGTGTCTATCAGTTTACTAGCTTCCTCATAGCCGACACAACATTCAGGAATAGAGGTAACATAATACAATGCAGCATCATACTCATGCATAGAAGCACTTTTTTGCGCTTTTACCAATATTTGCCTGTAATTACTATTATACCAAGAGATAATTTTTTCTTTCCCTTCGCGTATAAATTCTTGTATTTTCACGTTATTGCCATTTATTGCACGGAAAGCATTGATATATGCCCGGTTAATATTAGTACCTACTCCTTTTGCATCCACAGTGAGAGTAGAAAATACTTTCTGCCCTACTGCATCGCCTATATACAAAGTCAATTGAACAGTAAGCGCTGTACTGACAGGAGGACCGGACAATGTTTCCTTATATAAAGTATTGGTCTTAGCTGTGATAAAGAATGGTGTAAAATTGGAATTGGCAACACTCCCCTGACCGGCCACTGCCGCAGCTAAACGATTTCCTAAAATCTCTTGTACCTGGGATGGAAGTTCCTCTTTCTGGGCAGCTTTAGCTATGGTAAGGCTTATCTCACAATCCTGTGCTGCCACAGACATGACACAACATGCGCACCAAGCGGCAAATATCATATTCCTTATTTTCATATCTTTTCTATTTTTCTCCGATAACCAATTCAGCTTTACCTAACCCTTTCGTCATTACTTTGCAGGTAAGATTGGCTTTCTGATTGAGATATTTGCGCAAATCATTTGCAAAGCTTCTTGTATCTCTAGCCATTCCATTTTCACGATAAAGCGGAATGCGTACCTGCTCAAAAAGCATCATATTCTCAGTTGCATCAGTTAAACTAAAACGATGAGCCACCGTATTCTGCGCCACCCAATCTTCTATGATTTCCTGTAGTTCAGCCCCCCCAAATTCACTTTCCAAATTAACGCCGCTCCCATTATCAAACACACGGACTTCTAATGCCACTTCACGGCCATTAGCCATCAAATCATCAAAATGTTTCTGTAATTGACTTACGAAAGCATCCATCTTGTCTACTACCGCTTCTTCCAACAATACTGCCACTTCAGCAGCCATAGAAGGTTCTCCCGTACCTTGCGTCGCTGCGACCTGCTTATTAGTGTAGGCATCCAAGCCTCGCAAAGTATAAGTAACAGAACGTTTGGGACCCATTGTATTAATATTCCAAACTACTTCAATCAGAATATCAGCTTTAGCTCTATTCATTAACCGATCCAAAGGAGACTCTGCCAGTGAAGCTCCCGAAGTAGAACTGGTAGTCATCTCATGTTCCGCCGAACTCTGCTCTATGGAACGAATAGAAGATGCCATATCCTTCAACGGAAAATCTTTTTCAGCCATCAATTCACCTATTTTCGTTATGACATTCACCAAGTTCAAATCATTATCCAATGCCTTTTTATAATCCGGAATTTCAGTAATAGTGCCTTGATTGTTATATTTTTGTGTATAACCATTATGGGTACACCACACATTAGCGGGAACAACCATAATGGTGGGTTTTTAGCCTGCCCATACACTCCGGTGTGTATAAGTGCTACAAGAAATAAAATAGCATATAATTTTTTCATGTTTTTCTGTCTTTATGGTTTTAAAATTTTATCTTCTATCAGTTTCTGCTGTAATTGAGAACGAAGCACACGCACCGTAGTGGAATAAGAAATTTGGGTTTTATTAGAAGCCTTCGTGTTAGAATTTGTTTTCTTATCTTCCATACTTACATACTTCAGATATTCCCCTCCGTCTCTAAAAAAGTCGTTAAAATAAGATGCATACCGTTCCTGTGCATTCACTTCTGTTATCAAAGGGCGCACACTACATTCACGACTACCGGCAACAACACCTTTGAACAAGACATCTCTTACTGCATTTTTCTTTGCCTGCTCTATAGCATCTGTACGATTTTTCCCTCTGCCCCAGGCGCGAAGTGTTTCCGACCCATCCAGTTCTACTCCCAAACATTCACTCTCAAAGGAATGATAGGAAGAAACACTTTTTTTGCTGCTGCATCCGGCAAGGATAAGTAAAAGCAGACATCCCAATTTCCACGTATAAAACAGATGTTTCATAATTTTTTCTTCTTTAAAATTCATAGTCTAATTTCAATGATACAAGTTACCATTATTCAGATTAATCACATCACGAGCCTGCCGGGCAAAAGCAGACAATAATCCGTCAGCCAGTATCAGAAAAGTAACAATCAACCTCTTATACATAAGCTAAAATCCATTATTTAGTCCTTTAATAACTCCGGCTGATACCAGCTCTTGATAGAGGGCGTCTTTCGCAACGGAAACCACTGCTGAAATTCGATACTGCTTTCCCATCTTCACCACTGAAAGATTCTCTCCTACCATATTGGCAAAATTCATGTAAGAACCTCCTTTTTGGAAAAAGACATCAAAATAATCCTGATGTTGCTGTTCTACCACCATACTTCCTGCCAAAGGTTTCTGCCGGGTGCGTGAAGTCTGGCTGGAAAATCCTTTAAAAAGCACCCCATGAACTGCACACTTCTTGATCACATCGGCATCCAATTTACTTTTCTTCTGGATTACTGTCACTTTTACCAAATAAGTACCTTGTGCACCTACTCCTTCTCCCTCTATCTCATATTTTAAAGGGGCATCATCTGCGTGCGCTCCAATACAGATGAATACAAAAAGAACCGTCATAATGATTCTACCGACAAATTTCACATTCATTACTCTCATAATTCTATTCTTTAATTATATATTATTGTTCACACCCTTCTTTACCGGCAAACTGCAAATATTCATCCTTCACTTTCCGATAATACTCTCCCATCAATTCGCCCGTATTCTTCTGAATCTTTTCTTCAAGATCTTCTAACACATATTTCAAAAAACCACAATGATTACTACCTCCTGCTATAGCAGTAGCTGTAGACCCACCAAGGCATCTACCTCATCCATAGAAACTCCCAGATTAATTCCGGATGAAGGCTTATTTTGATTTCTGCTTTCATCTTTAAAAGAATTAGAGTTTGTAGATTCCAAATCATTATGCACACTTGCAATGTAACCAATCGTATTCAACGTTCTTTTCTTCTTGTCCTTTTTGGCTTGCTTCAGCGCTAACGCTACTTCTCCATTATCCGGATCCAATTCTGCCGCTATCTTCAGATGCTCCATTCCTTTAGAATAAATGCCATCAGTCACTTGCCCTTTTCCCATATAATAGTGGGCCATGGCATAGTCCGGAATCAAATCTGTCAATAAATTAAACATACCCCAAGCACCTGCCACTCCCTTTTTTTCTTCTTTCAAAAAGGATTCTGTCACATCCTCTGCAAAGCCATCAGAGAGTTGTCCCTTCGTATCTATCCAACCGAGTACGGAATTCAGCCAAACAGGTGCTTTGCCATCCACAAAACTACCTATATAATCAATCCTTCCCGGTAGTAATAAAGCACCTTGACTATTATATAGCCCCATTGCAAGACTTTTGGCAATCCAGACCTTTGCCGATACATCATAATATACCCATTGATAAACACAAGGCAATATAGTACGCCCATATATATCCAAAGCCCCCCATTTATCCTGCTTGCAAGCAAGAACAAATCCATCTTCTGCTATTATAAGCTCCTCATATTCTGTAGGAATTACAGTTTGTCCTCCCACTACAAGGCCCATTTTACCATTATCTTCCCTTATTCTGAGAGAATCGGTTATAACTTCTGCTCCAGGATTATTAATTTTTTCATTGACCTCTCTGCTACATTCAGCGATTTTATCAAGCAAATCATCAAAATCACCGTTCCCTTTCGCATTTTTCACTTCTTCTTGTTTCTGGCGATATACCTTATTGGATATAGGAACGCTTATCATTGCTTCTTCTAGAATATATTTACATGGGACAACGATTTCTCCCCTTAAATTAATAGCCCCGAACTTACCATCTTGCTTGATTGTAGCCAACATGTTATCTCTAAAATTATCAGCGTAATCAAATTGAGGTTCAATGACAAATTCTCCTTTTTTATTTATAAAGCCAAACTTGCCATTCTTCTTTACCGCAGACAGTCCTAAATTAAATCCATGAATATCATCTGCATTTTCAAACTGCGGTTTAATTATAAAACGGTTGTGTATGTCTATAAAACCTACTTTTCCTCCTAAAACTACTCCTGCCAACTTTTCTGTAAATCTCTTGGTCACCCCTTCATATTGTGGAGAAATCAACCAATTTATCTCATAATCCTGATTTACTAAAGCCGCATCCCATCCACCAAACATAGAATTACCCCTATATTTTGAATTTTCCCACCATCCTTTATTTTCGGTCTGCTCATATCCCCATTTCTTTGTTACAGCATTTTGGCGCGCTTCTGTGCATAAAAACTAAAAGGTATAGCACAGCATAATAAAAACAATATTACTTTTTTTACTTCATTCATATACATGTCTTTTTTTAACCTTATGCGGCTTCAAAGAAAAACAATTAACGTCATTTTACAAATTCACAAAACCAAGAGAAAGTATCAAACAGCCTAACAAGCATACTATTCTATCTAAATTAACGACTATATAGCCTCATTTCCATATACGCAAAGGGAAAATTAAGCACTAAAAACAAAAAAGCAGCAATCTCACGACTCCTGCTTTTCCACTGTGACTTAAAATCACTTTCTATAAACTTGTATTTTCAACGTCATCAATAGATTCACTACAACAAATAAAACCTATCCTGCAATTCTTTTCTGAACTTCTTGGAAACCTGAAGTTCCGTAATATTCTCAAACGGGGGAAACATGACGCAGCGGTTCTCCTTAATCATCATCAGATAATTGATATTAATGATATACGACTGATGGATCTGGACGAAGCAGGAGTCATATCCCTTGATATGATCGGCCGTAGTATTTTTCTTCAGCAGCAAAGGCAGCTGGTTGTTCAGCACCACTTCCCACAGTTTCCGGTCGGAGTTATAACGGAAAAAACCGATGTCAATGGAGCGCAGAATGCGCAAGTCATTGATGGGTGTGGATATCATAAAAGTATGCTCACCGACCGAATACACACGCGGAGGGATAACCAAAGATGCGGCTGCCGACTCTTCCGCCTTTTTCATGAAGCGGTCAATGATCCTTCCAGCTCCTTCTTGTCTATAGGCTTCAGCAAGTAGTCGAAAGCTGCCCCACGGATAGCATAAATCATGTACTTATCATAAGCTGTATAGAACACAATCTGCATATTCCAAGTGATTGCCCCCCTTAGCTGTTCCAGCAGTTCCATGCCCTTCATGTCCGGCAATTCCACGTCCAGAAACAGCAAGTCCGGATGAACCTTTTCCAGCAGTTTCCGGCCATTCGCACCGTTACGTGCCATCCCGTCTATAGACAGCCTGTTATATTTCTTCAGCTCCAGACAAAGATTGTCCGCAGAGAACTCATCATCATCAATTATTACGACCCTGTATAGTTTATCCATAGTAAACAATCCTGCTTTAGTTATTAACGGAACAAAAGTATTAAAACATGTTTTAACGCACAAACCCGACACTCCGGTTATGGAACTATAGCGACCGTTTCGGACACTATCCTAGCAAAAATAATAACTAAACCATCTTTTTCAAATTATAATCATAGCCTTGGGGCAGGAAGACAGCAAACTCGCAACCGGTTTCTCCGTCTTCCAGCTGCACATTGGTTATGGATATGTCGATATGCTTTTTATTGTTGGCGTTCAACAACTGTATGGTTTGAAGAATCACTTTTATACCGGTGCCTGTACCATGGTTGGCACTGTTTATCCGGTAACTCCCCCATTGTCACGCACCTTGACGCAGATTCCCTCCCCGGTCTTCTTGATATCAATCCACAGTCTTTTCATCCCCTCTTTGTCCTTCAGGGCATGCTTGATAGCATTTTCTATCGGAATCTGTATCATCATGGAAGGAAGTATTTCTTGGTCAAGATGGATGGCAGCATCTATGGATGTGGACAGTATAAAGCTATCTCCCAATGCTTCACGTTCCAGGTTGATAAACGTATTGACAAAGTCCAGTTCCTCGGCCATGGTAACGCACAGCTGTTCGGTCAGTTCCAAGTTGCGCCGCATCAGCTTTACCAACCCACGCATATTTCCGGCCTGCTCATCGGTGTAGTTTCCCATCTCACGGTTCAGAATGTTAAAAATGAAATGGGGGGAAACCCGGTTACGGATATTCTCCATACGCAAAGTGGCAATCATATTCTGACTTTTCATTTGCAGCAGGAAACGCTGTCTCTTGTTGTACATGTAAACAAAAACAACGAGCCCCAAAATACAGATGCAGGCAAACATCCACAGGTAAAGCGTCTGATTCAGCGCCAGTACTTCATTCTCTTTTTGCTGGATAAAAATTTTCTGCTTCATCAGCGTGGTGTCCTGACTGTATTTCAGATCAATTTCAGCTGTACGCATTTTAATACGCTCATTACGTGTAGAATCATCAATACGCTGATTTTCCATTTGATAATAATAGGCTTGTTTGAAATCCCCCACCTCTTCAAAATAATGTTGCAGGTAACGGTTACGGATATGCTGCATATTCGGTTCCACAAAATCAGGCTGTATAGCCTCAGACATACGTTTACGTGCTAAAGACAAATTATTCTGCTTCAAGGCAAGTTCAATCAATTGGGTATCCAAATAATAGAGAGCCGTCTGATTTTCGATAGAACGAAAAAAATCACTGCAAAGGTTTAAATAGTATGCGCAGAATCAACCTGATTCATCAATAGAAAAGTTTCTCCCAAATTCATTTCAGTCAGATGTTCCTCAAAAATCATATCCGGATAAGAACGAGCTAACAATAATGATTTTCTGAAAAATTCCAAAGCATTAGGATAATCAGCACGAAAATAATAAGAATTACCACGATTATTCAAATAAATATGTTTCTCAAATGGAAGCATCTTATCATATTGCCGGGCAGCCAGTTCATAGTAATGATCACAAGACGTAAAATCACGAAGTTCCATATAAACCTGTGCCAATCCGTAATAAACAGGAAAACGTTTTTCTTCAGGAATCTTCAATGAATCACAGTAAGACAAAGCTTTACGATACCACATCGCGCCTTTATCATAATGACCGGTACGGACAAAAGCATCAGCCAAATTAATAGAAATATCATGAAGCATATCTCTGTTACTACCCTTCAAACGATAATCAAATGCTTTTTGAAAACATACCACTGAAGAATCTGTCAACCCTTGACGAACACATACATTACCCCGCATATTGTAAATCTCAGCATACAAATCATTAATTAACGATGACGGTTCAGCTCCATCGCAAAATACTTCCGCTCTATCCATGCTAAGTTTAGCCGAATCCATCTCGGATTTAAACATATATGCTTTTGCCAAAAGAACAAGATAATGGTAATACGCCACACTATCTGTGGCAACCGACATTTGCCTGGCAGTCCGGGTACATACATAACTAGGATTTTTTGACAATGAATCAATTATAAAATCATAATACTGCATATAGATATCCATTTGGGTCTTTTTATAAGTTCCGGAACTTGTACAAGATACTCCCCATATACAAAATAATACACTATACCATAAAAATTTAAATATCAAATGTATGTTCTCCATCTTATCCTCCTTCATAGCTTATTGACAAACATAAGCAAAAATAAACACAACCATATACTTTTATTAAAATTTATTTGACCAAAACAGCCTTTTAGATAAAATTTACACAAAGATGAAGATTCACTTTGTCATGTCATGAAACATCCCTACCTTTGAAAAAAGAATTTATAAACGAAGAAACATGGAAACACTATCTAATTCTATCCTGACTGTACAAATAGCCGAGCATGGCGCCGAGCTTCAAAGTATCAAAAAGGATGGCAAAGAATATCTTTGGCAGGGCGACGCTAAATTTTGGGGACGGCGTTCACCTGTCCTTTTCCCTATAGTAGGACGTGTGTGGAACAATAAATACCGTCATGCCGGAAACACTTATGAAATAGGACAACACGGTTTTGCACGTGATATGGACTTCAAACTAACCTATAAAGAAGACAAAGGAGCTGTATATTGGTTGGAAAGCACTCCTGATACATTGGGCAAGTTTCCTTTTCCCTTCCGCCTGCTGGTGGGATATTTATTGGAGGAAAATAAAATCACCGTAAAATGGCGTGTAGAAAATCTGGGAGCTATGGATATGTATTTCCAGATTGGAGCACACCCAGCTTTCTATTTCCCCGAGTTCGATGCTGCTACAAAGGATCGTGGCTTCTTTGTTTTTGACCGAAAGTCTGACTTAGAATATATCATGCCAACCGAAAAGGGGTGCGTATCACCAGAACGTCATGTACTAAAATTAAACAAAGAAGGCTGATGCCAATTGATATTCATACTTTTGATTGTGACACTTATATTTTTGACAATAAACAACTGAAAAAAATAACCTTACTGGATAAAAAGAAAAAGCCCCATATCAGTTTGGAATTTAATTCTCCATTGGTAGCTTTGTGGTCTCCTACCAAGACACATCCCGATTGCCCATTTGTTTGCATTGAACCATGGTATGGACGTTGCGATTCTGTAGGGTATTCGGGCGAATTAAAGGACCGTGAATGGATACAGAAATTGGAACCAAAAGAAACGTTTGATGTAGAATATAAAATCATTATAGAGTAATCAAGAATAACGGGGTATGCACGATGAGTCACACCCCGTCTTTTTTGCTTACCGACTTCCCAAATACAAAAATATCATACCAATAAGTACCAGTGCCAAATCCACAGCCTTGCTTTTAAGATTCTTCTCACGGAATACCATTGCACCAAATAGAAAAGAAACAAGCACACTGCCACGCCTTACCATAGATACTATGGAAATCATTGCACCATCCAAGCTTAAGGCATAGAAATAAACAAAATCAGCTGCCGACAGAAAAATAGATATCAGAATAATACACCAATGCCAATGAAACGGAGTGGTAGATTTGCGCTTCGGCCACCATAACAACATCAAAACACCTCCCATCATAAACAATTGATAGATATTATACCATGACTGTACAATCATTCTATCCAGTCCGATACCTCCTTGATCGACAGGCGCCATGAGATACTTGTCATAAAGCCGCTGACCGCTCCCAACACAGCTGCCATTACCACATAATAAATCCATTTATTATGTTTGAAATCTATTCCCTCTTTCTTTCCGCTGCGACTCAGCATAAAAAAAGAGAAGACAGCCATCAGCACACCAATCCATTGGTAAAAATTCAATCGCTCACCAAAGACCACTAAAGCTCCCACCAACACCATCACCGGACGAGTAGCGTTTATAGGTCCCACAATTGTGATAGGCAGATTCTTCATCCCAAAATATCCCAATATCCACGACGAAAGGACAATAACAGATTTCAACACCACATAGCGATGCACCTCCCACCCTGCAACAGGCACATAAAAATAGAATCCTCCAATATTCCCGGCCTCCACACTGACAATACAATAAAAGGAAGAAATATCAAACTAGAGAACAACGTATTCAGAAATAATACCGGAATAACCGCATTGTCCTTCAACGACTGTTTCTTAAATACATCATAGAATCCCAGCAATGCAGCCGAGAGAAATGCCAGAAGTAACCACATCATATCTTTTACCTTATTTAAAACAGAAGGCAAAGTTACAACAAAAAATAAACAAAGAAGTGTAGATTTTGATATAAATGGCACGGAAATAAAAGAAAAGGGGGATAGAGAAATACATCTCCACCACCCCTTCTTTTATTTATGAATATTCTCTCAGACTTTCGCCCGATGCTTATACTCGATTAAATTCCCAGTGATTTTCTTACGGCTTCCACCTTTTCCTCAGCAGCTGCATTAGCGGCATCGAAACATTTGTGGCAACCCATTTCACCTTTTACTTCCACATAGAATTTGATTTTAGGTTCTGTTCCTGACGGGCGAACTGAAATCTTAGTTCCATCTTCCGTAAAATATTGCAATACGTTACTAGCCTCCGGCATATCTATTTCTGTTATATTCCCGTTACCATCTGTCACCTTCAAAGTTTTAAAGTCCTTGACAAGAACAACCTTAGAACCGCCTATTTCTCTCGGAGGATTAGAACGGAAGTTTTCCATCATTGCCTTAATCTCTTCTGCCCCGCTCTTTCCTGGTTTCACAACATTCACAGTAGTTTCTTTTGAGAAACCATACTCCACATAAATATCAAGCAAAACTTCGAACAAGGTCTTGCCCTGGTCTTTTGCCCAAGCACAAATCTCCGCCAACAATGTACAAGCAGAAACAGCATCTTTATCACGGACGAAGTCTTCGGCCAGGAATCCGTAGCTTTCTTCACCACCTCCGATGTATTGCTGTTTGCCTTCACGCAAACGGATCTCACGTGCAATCCACTTGAATCCGGTATAGCAATCCAACATTTCGATGTGATTCTTGTCTGCGACAGATTTAATCAGTTCCGTAGTAACGATAGTCTTCACAATGAAATCATCATCCTTCATCTTACCCATCGCAATACGGTTCTTTATTATATAATACAAGAACAGCAAACAGGTTTGGTTACCATTGATCAGCACCCATTCTCCTTTGTCATTTTTACAAGCCATACCTACGCGGTCAGCATCCGGATCGCTAGCCATTACAATGTCAGCGTCTATTTTCTTAGCCAAATCAATAGCCATAGACAAAGCCTCGGCATTTTCCGGATTCGGAGAGACAACAGTCGGAAAATCGCCACTCTTCACCATTTGTTCAGGCACGGTATGTACATTTTCAAATCCCCATTGCTTCAATGCACGCGGAATCAACATCATACCTGTACCATGAATCGGAGTATACACAATTTTCAAATCCTTCTGACGCTTGATCACTTCAGGATCAATAGAAATTGTTTTCACTTTATTCAAATAGACGCTGTCTACCTCTTCGCCCACAATCTGAATCAGATCCTTGTTACCTTCAAACTTGATGTCGGTAGCCGATGAAATCTTGTTCACCTCATCAATGATACCCTTATCGTGCGGAGCCAATACTTGTGCACCATCATCCCAATAAGCCTTGTAACCATTGTATTCTCTCGGATTATGAGAGGCAGTAATATTGATACCGCTCTGGCAACCGAAATGACGGATAGCAAATGACATTTCAGGAGTAGGACGCATATCTTCAAACAAATATACTTTAATACCGTTCGCAGAAAAGATATTGGCAGAAATTTCCGCAAACAAACGGCTGTTGTTACGGCAATCATGACCTACCACAACAGATATCTGATCGAGATCTTTAAAATTTTTATTTAGATAATTGGACAAACCTTGAGTAGCAGCACCTACCGTATAAATATTCATACGGTTACTGCCCACGCCCATAATACCACGCAAACCACCTGTCCCAAACTCCAAATCTTTATAAAATGCTTCAATCAAATCAGTCTTATCGGGATTCGCCAACATTTTCTTAATTTCAGCCTGTGTTTCGGCATCATAAGCAGGTGTTAACCATTTCTCTGCTTTCTCTGTCACTTGCTTTATCAATTCTTCATTTTCCATAATTTTTTGTTATTTATAAGGTTTATAATTACATCCGATTTTTACGTCTTGACAAATGTAAAAGAATTAAATTAAAAATCCTAGAAATTTGAAAGAAGAAAATTAGAGATATAAAGGATTATCCCCCTAAAATAATCTGTCATAAAAAAGCAGAAGACCATACAAGGTAAAAAAACACTACTATATAACAGTCGGGAAAGCTCCCAGGCATCCTGAATACAATCTAAAAAACTATCTTATTATGCACAGGAGCAGGATCATAACCTGCCCCTCCACTAATTAATCAGACTTTCAGAACATACAAAAATATATCCTATTTCATCTTATAGCGTTCACCGGTGGCCTTTACCAGTTCTTCCAAAAATTCTTTGGGATACCCCGGACGTACCAAAGGAGCGCAATGACCGGTTTCAGGACGAAGTATGGTTCCATCTTTTGCCATCTTTTTCACAGCACCGTCATTATACTTCACAATCAAAAATTCGCCCAATTTCTTCCAGCTGTCTATTGCCGATTCGGCTGTCATGCAACTATAGTTAGTCAAGAACTTTTTTGCCTTTACAGGATCTTTCTCATATAAGCTCATGGCAGAAGATTCAATGCCAGCCTGTGCATTCGCATAAGTATCTTCCAAATTATTTTGAACGGCACGCATATCATCAATCATCAGGCTATAACGTGGACGAATCATATCGGCCACCCAATTATAAATCCAAAATGCAGAGTCCCATGAAAAAGTTACACAGTCGGCTTCTTTACTGCTATAACAGTCAGGAATACGATCCGAACAACAATATACAGGAGCAAACACTGTCATATTAGCATCATCTGTTCCAAACCATAATACTCCCCCTATTGCATCGGGCAGGTTAGCACGCATCTGTGCCACAAAAGTGAAAGCCGTTTGCTGAGTCGAAATGGGACGTTCATTGAAATATTCCTGATCTCCTACTTTAAAACTCAAGGGAGACAGACGATAAGGAGTTTTAAACGGACCGGCACCGGATCATTAGTTATATCCAGTGGAGTACCCTCATAGTGATCGCGCATAGCCGCTTGTACATCACGTACTGAAAGTTTACGGGAAGGCTTGATATAAAGAGGCATCGGTTCTTTGCTGTCCCCCTGAATATAAGGAAGATAGGTATCTCCCACCGACTTGTTGAACATATTATAGAAACTCCATACACGCGCTTCACAGAACCGTACACCACCAAAATCTAAAGGATTATATGCCGCCGAGAAACTGAAATCTTTATTCATACCGTCAAAATAACCTTTTTCACGAGCGAAAGAAATCACATCCGGAGAGTAAAGACAATTATCCTTGTCATTCATATTGAACTGATGAATCCGGCTCTGATTAGCATGTGCGGCAATACAATCATCCGGTATACGGACTGCTACCCATACAGCACCTTTCACACCGGGACCCTTACCGATCATCTCCAAAATCCAGACTTCATTGGGATCAGCGATACTGAATGATTCGCCACTGCTATAATAACCATATTCTTTTACCAAATCCGTCATTACCTGTATGGCTTCTTTAGCTGTACGAGAACGCTGGAGAGCTACATAAATCAAACTTCCATAATCCATAATACCGGTAGAATCAACCAATTCCTCCCGTCCACCAAAAGTAGTTTCACCTATGGTTACCTGAAATTCATTCATATTACCTACCACATTATAGGTTTGACGCGCTTCTTTTATTTGCCCTAAATATTTGCCCGAATCCCAATCATAGATATCACGCATGGTTCCTTTTTCATGCATACCGGCAGGATAGTGATACAACTCGCCAAACATTCCGTATGAATCAGCGGAATAAGAAACGATAACAGAACCATCAACCGAGGCTCCCTTACCTACAATCAGGTTAGTGCATGCCAAACTCTCTGTTATTGCCGCCAATAGAAAGGCAGCACCTAAAATCAGTTTATTCTTCATTAATATATAACTTTTTAATTGTGTATAATACTTATTTTACCATCAAAATTCATATTCCTCTTTTGTTTCGTTTCCACAATAATCTGTCACCACCAATTCCAATTTATGGGCGACTCCTTTTTTTAACCGTTCAGGATGCTTCATCCACAATTTCGCATTTTTGGAACTGAAACCGAATAAGGCAAATTCGCCGTCTATCTTCACCTTATAATCCTTAATACCCGTTTCCGCATCTCCTATTTTGAACTGAACCTTACCTGTCTTCCATTGTGCCTTATTTAATGGGGTCACTCGTGGAGACAAAGTATCTATAGCTACGGTATAGGTTCCCAGTTCACGGATGGAAGTCTTCATCCAACCATTTTCATAAATTCCTCCTGCTGAACCTTTCCTTTTTCCCCACTTACGGGCCACATAATATTTCGACGTATCCTCTACAGGAAGATGGCGTACCCCGATCATCAGCGTGCACCCAGCCTGCAAAGCTACTGGCTCATCGTGCAACTGGTACTCGTAAGATATTGCGGCTGTATCTTTAACCACATGACAGTTCAGTGCCACATCCTCATACAACATTCCTCGGGGGATAACCAGTTCCATACCCGGTTCCTGAACCACATTACCTTTATTCCATGCCAAATAATGTTTTACCTGCGGATGATATTCCTCTATCGCTGCCTACGGCCACGCACAATGAAACGATAAGTCGAGTTATTCCCGTATAAATCAGCTAATTCATAACGAAAATGATAATCGCGTTCTTCATCAATCGTAACCACCCCTCCTTCATCATTGGCTTGTAACATGCGCAAACTATTTCCGGGAAGAATCTGTGAGCGCATCACCCAATTATGCCTCTTTACATTCTCCTCATAGTCTGTCCAGGCATTAATCATCCGGTTCTCTTCGGGCAAAACGCCATCCACCGTACTGCGAAAAACCTCTGTCGTATCCACATAGAGTACCACGGAACGCACACCATAATTATTATGTGTGCCATCCATATAGTCGTATGCCTTAATGCCAGCGGCTATTTTCCCCCAAGCAGAAACCGGTTGTCCCAAAGAAGCAACAGATATGGATTTTTTTCTTTGTGAGCCTTCCACAACTCCAGCGCCCCGCTGCGGATAAAGCATAATCATTGACGCACGTGGCGGAGTAGTGTCTTTAATTTTATCGGTATAGAACTGTAAGGGATCTATCAATTCACCAGTATCCGTACGGCGTATCTCCATATGCAGATGCGGTCCGAAAGAATACCCTTCATTACCGCTTAAAGCAATGATTTCTCCAGCTTTGAAACTGACCTGATGAGGCTCGAATTTCAAATCCACAGCAAAAGTTTCATGCCGATATTGATATTCCTCCACCACTTTTGCCACTGCAGAAGCAAATTTCAACACATGTCCATATACTGAAGTATATCCATTGGGATGCGTAATAAAAATAGCCTGCCCATATCCTCCGGGAGTAACCAGTACACGGCTCACATATCCGTCGGCAATGCAATGAATAGGTTTTCCCACCTCTCCCTGGGTTTTAAAATCCACTCCTCCATGAAAGTGGTTAGAACGCAGTTCACCGAAATTACCGCTCAGAATAAGCGGAAAATCAAAAGGAGGACGGAATACAGGAGCAGTCGGTTCTTCCTGTGCCCGTACAGCAAGAACACTGCCCAAAGCTGCTATGATTATATAATTTCGTAAAGTCATTTTCTTTATTTTATGGAGAACTCATCACAAAAATTTTGAATCTCTCCGCAAACTTACAAATAAAAAACAGAATATCCCTTAAAACAATGTTGCTAAACATACATTTATTACGAAAAAAACATATCCAGACAAAACCTACTTTTCTGACATTTTGTTATCTTTGAGGCAGTCAAACCCCTTAAATGTGACAATTATGATAGTAGGAATTCCTAAAGAAATCAAAAACAACGAGAATCGTGTATCATTAACCCCTGCAGGAGCACACGAGTTGGTACAGAGAGGTCACACGGTGTATATACAACACACCGCAGGTATAAACAGCGGATTTTCCGATGAAGAGTATGAGAAAGTCGGAGCGCGTATCCTTCCTACTATAGAAGATGTGTACGCCATTGCCGAGATGATTATAAAAGTCAAGGAACCCATCGAATGTGAATATAACTTGGTACGTAAGGGCCAACTGGTATTTACATACTTCCATTTTGCCTGTGACAAAGAATTAACGGAAGCAATGATGCGTAGTGGTTCAGTATGCCTAGCTTATGAAACTGTAACAGACAAACAAGGAGGACTGCCTCTGCTGATTCCCATGAGTGAAGTGGCGGGACGAATGTCCACTCAGGAAGGAGCACGTTTTTTGGAGAAGCTCAAGGAGGACGTGGCATCTTGCTAGGTGGAGTTCCCGGTGTCAAGCCAG
>ENA-OQAZ01000322-OQAZ01000322.1-human-gut-metagenome-genome-assembly--contig:-NODE-322-length-27189-cov-9.443352_pt1 | contig 27189 bp, 34 predicted proteins | sample MGYA00242737_ERZ504531 | MGnify/ENA primary metagenome ERZ504531 (study PRJEB26092, sample SAMD00036244) | human gut metagenome | host: Homo sapiens | study: EMG produced TPA metagenomics assembly of... | reverse complement strand
GCGCGGGCTCCTGCGGCTGCCCGAGGCGAAGAACCGCCTGGACGCCACCGCCGTCCATCCCGAAAGCTACGCCGCCGCCAAGGCCCTGCTGGACGCTGCGGCTACACGGCTGCCGAGATCGGCACAGACAAGCTGGCGGGTCTGCCCGGCGTCGTCAGGGCCAAGGGGGCTGGGACCTCTGTGAGGCGCTGGGCGTGGGCGAGCCGACGCTGAACGATATTGTGGCCGAGCTGTGTAAGCCGGGACGCGACGTCCGCGACAGCCTGCCCAAGCCGCTGCTGCGCAGTGACGTCATGGGTCTGGACGATCTGAAGCCCGGCATGGAGCTGACCGGCACCGTGCGCAACGTCATCGACTTCGGCGCGTTCGTCGATCTGGGTGTGCATCAGGACGGCCTGGTCCATGTTTCACAGATCAGCGATAAATTTATCAAGCACCCGCGCGAGGTACTCAAGGTCGGCGACATTGTGCGGGTCAAGGTGCTGAATGTGGACACCGCCAAGAAGCGCATCGCCCTGACGATGAAGGGCGTGCCCCAGCAAAACTAATACAAAACCGGCACGAACATATATAAATGTTGCATATAAAAAAAGACGGTGTTAAGACTTTAACGAGATAAGTCGTGCATTTACACCAAAACACGACAAAATCATTCAGAAAACGAAAATATTTGTTGGCAAATACATAATATATGTGAAAGAGAAAGGCCGCGGCGGGCAAAACTCGGGCATTCTGACCAAAAGCCAAAAATGAAGGATTTTCTCTTTTGTGCAGGAAATGGAAAAAATCGGATTTGTGCATTATGAACAAAGAAACGGCACATAATTATGCTATAATGCCCAATGTAAGGAGCAGATAGAGCATGGTGGCTCACCTCCTTACCGCAAGCCGTGCGCCCGGTTCCGCCCTGGACACCGGTGCTGAAGATGCGGCAGATTGCGTGGGATTATTTTGGAGGTCATTTATTATGGTGAAACAAGTCAAGGTTTCCAATTTTGCTGAGGTCAAGGGAATCGTGTCTGCTGCCGCCAAGTGTTATAACGATGTCGGCGTGCATGACATGAAGGGCAGCATTGCCGATGCCAAGAGCATCCTGGGCATGATGAGCCTGGATTACAGCCATCCCGTCAAGATCGTCTGTGAGGATGAGCGCGACTGAACAGCGTTGTCAACGCGATCAAGCAGTAAAATAGGAAGGACCGCCCCACGGTGTAAAAGCCGCGGGGGCGGTTTTTGTGTGAAAGGCTTCCCCCCGCGGGGGAAGGCAAGGAGTGCATCACGCCGCTGCGTAAAATTTTCTGAAAATAGAAAGTTTGAAAACATGAGAAAACGAGAGCATTTGAGAGAATTTGAGAGCAAGCACAGTATAAATTGAAATTCTTGCCAAAACCCGTTGACTCTGCTGCCCTTTTCTGCTATAATCACACTTGCGCGAAAAAGCGTCCTGCGGGGCGCTGTTAAATACCGTTATTAGACGGACGTGTTAATTTCTCAATGGAGGTTCCTACTATGAGCACGACTCTCGCTAAGCCCGCTGAAATGGCTGACCGCAAGTGGTATGTGATCGACGCCGCCGGCAAGCCCCTCGGCCGCGTTGCTGCCAAGGCTGCTGTCATCCTGCGCGGCAAGAACAAGACCACTTTCACCCCCAATGTTGACTGCGGTGACCATGTCATCATCATCAACTGCGATGAGGCTGTCCTGACCGGCAAGAAGCTGGAGAAGAAGTTCCATCGCACTCATTCCGGCTGGATCGGCGGCCTGAAGGAGACCCAGTACAAGACCCTGATGGCTGAGAACAGCGACAAGGCCATGACCTACGCTGTCAAGGGCATGATCCCCTCTAACACCATCGGCGCCAAGGCTATGACCCGCCTGCACTGCTACAAGGCTGCTGACCATGCTCATGCTGCTCAGAAGCCCGAAGCTGTTGAGATTTGAGTGAGGAGGCAATAGAAGATGTACGAAACCAAACCTTATTTCTACGGCACTGGCCGTCGTAAGCATTCCGTTGCCCGCGTTCGCGTTTACAACGGCACCGGCAAGATGACCATCAATGGCCGCGACATCAACGATTACTTTGGTCTGGAGACCCTGAAGCTGCTCGCCAACAGCCCGCTCGTTCTGACTGAGAACGAGGGCAAGTTCGACGTTGTCGTCAACGTCGTCGGCGGTGGCTGTGCCGGCCAGGCTGGCGCTATCCGCCACGGCCTGTCCCGCGCCCTGCTGCAGTTCAACCCCGAGCTGCGCTCCACCCTGAAGAAGGCTGGCTTCCTGACCCGCGATCCTCGTATGAAGGAACGTAAGAAATACGGCCTCAAAGCCGCTCGTCGCGCACCTCAGTTCAGCAAGCGATAATCTACAGCTTAATAATGCTAAAAAAGCCCGGAAATACGCCATTTTCCGGGCTTTTTCTATGCCCAAAATTCTGTCAGGACTGTTCGGTTTTGATGGAATTTGAACGGAAATTTATGGGTTTATAGTGGTCAAATTACTGGTGGACAAGCCCATTTTGACCTCTTATGGGTTAAATTACTGGTGGACAATAGGAGCAAATGAAGTCCAATTTTGCCATCGACGGACGAACACATACTTGACTGATTTACATAGAGCCTTGGCTCATTCTTTGAAAACGAGAATGGGTCGAGGCTCTATTTTTTTCGCCCGAAATCCGGCGAGACAAATTTGAGCAGGAGGTAACAGGTATGACGGATTTCAATCAGAAGACCCATGACACTGATGTGGGTAGTCATGGCAGACAGTCGAGGCAGATGATGGAGGTGTTTGAGAACCAGGAGTTTGGTTCAATCCGGTTGTTACAGGAGGCAGGCAAGACCTTCTTCTGTGCAAGCGATGTGGCGAAAGCGTTGGGGTATGTGAATCCCTACGCCGCAGTGAAACGCCATTGCAGAGGCCCCCTAACGAAACGCGAGGGGGTCGTTCAGAAGGTGAATCAATATGGGGATGCTGGAGAGCAGGTCGTTGAAATCTCCTTTATCACGGAAGGCGATGTTTACCGACTGATCGTTCACAGCAAACTGCCATCGGCAGAACGATTTGAACACTGGGTGTTTGATGAAGTTCTCCCGTCCATCCGAAAGCATGGTGTGTATATGAGCGATTCCATTTTGGATCAGGTGATTCAGCACCCGGAGGTCATCTACACCCTGGCGCAGGAGCTTGTAGCCGAGAGGGAGCAGCTTGAGGGTATCCGCAAACAGCTGGATGCGGCACAGCCCAAGGCAGACTACTTCGACACCTTTGTGAACTCGGAGGATTGTACCTGCATCCGGAACTTCTGTAAGGAAATCGGAATCCCGGAGAAGATGGCAGTGGCTCTCCTACTGGATCACCGCTATCTGTATCGCAGTCCAAGCGGCTGGCTGATGCCTTTTGCAGACAAATCTGCAAGGGGCTATTTTATTGTCCGGGATTGCTACGGCAGAAGCGGAAAACTGGTGCAGCAGACGAGAGTGACCTGCAAGGGAAAGAATCATCTCTTCAAGTTGTTTAAGAAATGGGGTGTGATCGAATGACGCTTTTTACAGAGGGACGCCTTCAGGCGTTTGAACGCATGATGCAGGATACCGGTAAATACCATCGCCGGGAGGACAGCGAAGATCGTCCGCGCAAATGTCCGAAGAAAAAAAGCGGAGCCTGCGAAAAAGGATGGTGAGCACCATGCCGGTATTCAGGGTTGAGAAAAACAGCAATTACACAACGATGTGCAATTACACTTGCGGGATCAGGGTCTCAGCCTGAAAGGAAAAGGACTTCTCTCTATGCTGCTCAGTTTGCCGGACACATGGAACTATTCGGTACGGGGACTATCTTCGATTACGCCGGATGGCGTAGATGGAGTGCTTACTGCTCTGAAAGAGCTGGAGCGTCTTGGGTATCTGGAAAGGAACCAGCAGCGTGAGAGCAACGGTCGGATGGGTAGAGCCGAGTATGTGATTTATGAGATGCCGAGGAAAAAGCCGTGTTCGGAATCACCGTGTACGGAAAAGCCGTATACGGTAAATCCGGATACGGACACACCGGTTACGGAAAATCCCGCGCAATTAAGTACTAATAGAACAAGTACTGACACAATCAATAAAAGAGAGAAGAAGGAAATCCAGCACCGATATGGCTCATACGAAAATGTTCTTCTTTCTGACGCAGAATACGGCAAGCTCCGGCAGGAGTTCCCAGGAGATTATCAGATACGGGTTGAACGGCTCTCTGAGTATATGCCTCCACCGGCAGGAGCTACAAAAATCACCTTGCCACAATCCGGAGTTGGGCGAAGAGAGAAAAGCCGAAGTATAACCCGGCAGACTACACATTTGAGGAAGGAGACAGCCTATGAGCGACATGGTGCCTGAAGTATTGAATGCGGCGTTGGATTCGCTCTTTACGCCGAAAGAACCGGAGAGCGGGAATACCAGGGCGAGGACGGACTGCTGTATTGCCGGAACTGTCATACTCCGGTGCAGTGCAGGGTAAAGCTCTGGGGCCGAGACAAGATTGTTCCCTGCCTTTGCAGATGCCAGCAGGAAGCGATGGCGGAAAAGAAACGCCAGGATGAACTGGTGGAGCGGCAGCGCAAAATCAGGCAGCTGAAGGCAACGGGAATTCAGGAAAAGCATCTTCTGGAATGGAATTTTGCCGTTGCAGAAGATAATAAGGATATCCAGATGGCAAAACGCTATGTGGAGCAGTGGAAAAAGGTCAAGGCTGAAAACCTTGGCCTTTTGTTATGGGGGGATGTCGGAACCGGAAAGTCCTTTGTGGCGGCATGTATTGCCAATGCGCTGTTGGAACAGGGCATTCCGGTTTTGATGACGAATTTCTCCAAAATCCTGAATCAAATGGGAGCCATGTATTCGGAAGAGCGGTACAGGTATATTGCTTCGTTTTCCAACTATTCTTTGTTGATTCTGGATGATCTGGGGATTGAGCGCAACACCGAATATGCGCTGGAGCAGGTCTACGCCGTTATTGATGAGCGGTACAAGTCCGGGCTTCCGGTCATTATCACAACCAATCTAAAGATTGCAGAAATCCGCAATCCGCAGGATGTGGCATACGCCCGGATTTACAGCAGGATTCTGGAAATGTGTACGCCGGTGCGAATCAGCGGAGAGGATCGCAGAAAAAGCATTGGAAAAGAAAAACAGCAGGTCGTTAAGGAGGTACTTGATCTATGAAGTGCAAGGCAAAAAAAGCGTTTTTCGCAGGTAAGAATGACATCTATCACCGCTGGAAGGAGGTTAAGAAGCTGAATGGCAAAAGCAAAAACCAGTATTACAACAGAAAACCGCAGTGGCTCAGCTGCCGACGCTGCGGCTAAGGAGCAACGGACGGAGATGCCGCTTTCTGACCTGCATCCCTTTGAAGGGCATCCCTTTAAGGTGCTGGACGATGAGCTGATGGAACAGACCGTGGAGAGTATCAGGCAGATTGGTGTAGTATCACCGCTGATTGTACGGCCTGACCCGGAAGGCGGATTTGAAATTCTTTCTGGACACCGCAGACTTCATGCAGCGCAGCTGGCAGGTTTGGAAACAGTGCCGGTCATCGTTAAGGAAATGGACGATGATGCGGCAATCATCTTTATGGTGGACAGCAACTTGCAGCGGGAGAATATCCTTCCCAGTGAGAGAGCGTTTTCCTACAAGATGAAGTTGGAGGCGATGAACCATCAAGGTCAAAGAGTTGATTTGACTTGTTCCCAACTTGGGAACAAGTTGGATGGGAAAAAATCAAGCGAAGTTATGGCCGATGAGCTTGGCACAAGCAAAAATCAGATTTTTCGCTATATCCGTCTTACTAACCTGATTCCTAAAATTCTGGATATGGTGGATGAGAAGAAAATCGCCTTCAATCCGGCGGTAGAGCTGTCTTATCTGAAACCGTCTGAACAGAAAGAATTTCTGGAGGCTATGGACTATGCACAGGCATCTCCATCCCTGTCGCAGGCGCAGCGACTGAAAAAACTCTCGCAGGAGGGCGGCTGCACCCTGGATGCCATGTGTGAAGTGATGAATGAAATCAAAAAGGATGAGCTTGACCATGTGACGATTAAAAATGAGGTTCTTCGGAAGTATTTCCCGAAATCCTATACGCCGAAGCAGATGCAGGACACGATTATCCGGCTGCTGGAAAAGTGGCAGCGAAGCAAACAACGAGATATGGAACGATGAGAAGGAGATTTTTATGATGATGAACTTTAAGAAGAATCAGAACAACGCAGTGTGTAGCATGGACTGTAAGAACTGCCCGAACGGTGCATCGCAGCCGAATCCGATGGATGATCCCAAGTTTGAGAAGTCCATTGCGATGCTTCATAACTGGGTGATGCTGGAGGCAATCCGTGAAGATCACCCGAAGGAGCGTATTGTGATGGTGATCCTGCCGGGGGCTGGCGGCGAACTTCTGACCGAGGCTGGTAGTCGAGACATCTTTGAGGATGTTTACGATGAGATGGAGGCTGATCTGGTGGCAGATGGGGAACTGCTTCTCCATTATGATAAGAGCGATGTGATCGAGACAGACAGAACCCGCTATCTGCTGGGAGCTGCGGAAGTTTCGGAAATCGACCGGAACGGCAACGAATGCAGCATCAATCTGTTTACGCTGGAACGCACCATCGACTATGTGAACGAAAACCTGACGGTGGTTTCCATTGGCGGCGAGTTGGTTCCGGCACTGCGCCTGATCTAAGGAGGTGCCTATGAAGAAATTTGATGTGGAGATTACAGAGACTCTCCAGAGAAAGGTTTCCGTGGAAGCTGCCTCACAGGAAGATGCGGAACGCATGGTGACACAGGCGTGGAACAATCAGGACTATGTTCTGGATTCCGGCGATTTCACCGGAGTGGACTTCAAGACTGTGGGAGAACATGAACTGGCGGAGAGCAGAAGAATGGATGTGCTGCTGGTACAGCCCAATGCCTACCCGAAGAAAATCAGTGTTGGCACGGAGCTGGAAGATTTGCAGGCAATGGTCGGCGGCGATATTGAAGTGACCTATCCTTTTGAGGATGAAGTGGCCATTATTTTGAATGAATCCGGTAAAATCAATGGCTTGCCGCTGAACCGTGCGATTTACACCGAAGATGGGGATATGCAGGACATTTATGCCGGTGATTTTCTGGTGGTTGGGCTGACAGAGGATGACTTTGGTTCTCTTACCTCGGAGCAGATGCAGAAATTTGAAGAGCAGTTCCATCAGCCTCAGATGTTCGTCCGTATGGGGCGCAGCATTATGGCAATTCCAGTTCCGGATGACATGGTGAAGAAGATGGAAGAAAAGGCTACAAAGCCAAAGGAAAAGAGTAAACCGGCACCGGACCGGGACGGTTTGTAAGGAAGGAGGCGAAGATTCATGCAGGAAGAAGTTGAAAATCGTACTGTCAATCTGGCAATCAGTACTACGAAACTGACCTTTCGCACCATCGTGAATGGCTATAATGCATGGAAGCGGCACCATCAGGCAAAGGTGGCTCAGAAAACAGCACAGTTGCCGATTGGAAAGCAGAGCATCAAAGAACTGATCGGTCAGAATCAGGGAGTCAGCAGTATCCCCATTGAAAAAACGGATTTGAAAGGCTTTGAACAGGTGGCGCGGAAATACGGTGTGGATTATGCCATTACGAAAGACCAAAATGTGATGCCACCCAAGTACACAGTGTTCTTTAAGGCGAAGGATGCGGATGCACTGACTTCCGCTTTTGAGGAATTCACCAACCGCAAGCTGAAAGCAAAGGAAAAACCGAGTGTTCTGGAGCAGCTTAACAAGCTCAAAGAGTTGGTTGCTGCAATTCTGCCGGATAAGGTTCGTCACAAAAGTCAGGAGCGTGATCTATGAGTAATAAGACAAAGAAGCTACTGATCCTGAACCTGCCGTACTTCATTGCCGGTCTTGTATGTACTAATCTGGGAGAAGCGTGGAGAATTGCCGAGGGCGCAGACATGTCTGAAAAGCTCCTCGGCTTTCTTTCTGCCTTGGGTGCAGCCTTTTCCAATCCGATGCCAAGTCTGCAACCGATGGATTTGCTGATTGGCGTGTGCTGCGGAGCAGGTCTGTGGCTTGCCGTGTATCTGAAAGGAAAAAATGCCAAGAAATATCGTCATGGCATGGAGTATGGTTCTGCTCGTTGGGGTACGCAGAAAGACATCGAACCGTTTGAAGATCCGGTATTTGCAAATAATGTGATCCTTACAAAGACAGAGCGGCTGATGATGGGCAATCGCCCGAAGAATCCGGCAAATGCCAGAAACAAAAATGTGCTGGTAGTGGGCGGTTCCGGCAGCGGCAAGACGAGATTTTGGCTTAAACCCAATCTTTTACAATGTCATAGTTCCTACGTGGTCACTGACCCGAAAGGCGATATCGTAATCGACTGCGGTCAAGCCCTTTTGAAGAATGGATACAGCATCCGGATTTTTAACACCATCAATTTCAGAAAGTCGATGCATTATAATCCATTTGCGTATATTCACAGCGAAAAGGATATTTTGAAGCTGACCACAACCCTCATTGCCAACACCAAAGGAGACGGCAAGGCCGGTGACGAATTCTGGACGAAGGCAGAGACCCTGCTTTATTGTGCCTTGATTGGTTATATCCACTATGAGGCACCGCTGGAAGAGCAGAACTTTGCAACGCTGATTGAATTTTTGAATGCGATGGAAGTGCGCGAGGATGATGAAACCTTTCAGAACCCAGTGGATCAGATGTTTGAAGCACTGAAAAAGAAGAAGCCGAATCACTTTGCTGTCCGCCAATATGCCAAATTCAAGCTGGCGGCGGGCAAGACCTTAAAGTCGATTCTGGTGAGCTGCGGCGCACGTCTGGCTCCCTTCGATATTGAGGAAGTCCGTGATATCACCATGTACGATGAGCTGTCGCTGGATACGTTGGGAGATCAAAAAACGGCTCTGTTCCTTATTATGAGCGATACTGACCCGACTTTTAATTTCCTGATTTCCATGATCTACACACAGCTGTTTAACCTGCTGTGCGAAAAAGCGGATGATGTCTACGGCGGCAGATTGCCGGTACATGTGCGCTGCCTGATTGACGAGTGTGCTAACATTGGTCAGATTCCGAATCTGGAAAAGCTGGTGGCTACTATCCGATCAAGAGAAATCTCGGCATGTCTGGTGCTTCAGGCGCAGAGCCAGTTGAAGGCAATCTACAAGGACAATGCCGATACCATCATCGGCAATATGGATTCCCGTATTTTTCTTGGCGGTTCGGAGCCGACTACCTTAAAAGAGCTGAATCAGGCACTGGGGAAAGAAACGATTGATCTGTACAACACTTCCGATACCAGAGGCAACAGCCCATCTTACGGCACAAATTACCAAAAGGTCGGGCATGATCTGGCTTCGGTGGATGAACTGGCTGTGTTGGATGGCGGAAAATGCATTTTGCAGCTGCGTGGTGTCAGACCGTTCAAGTCAGATAAATACGATCTGACCCAGCATCCGAACTACAAGCTCACTGCCGGTGCCGATAAGAAAAACACGTTCAGCATCGAGGCGTTTCTTGACCATCGGCTGAAGCTCAAGCCCGGTGATAAGTACGAAGTGGTTGACGCAGATCATGCCAAGTAAGTTTGTTCCGGTGACGAAGGTGTCATGGGCGCGCTGCTGACAACAGAATTAAGAAGGGGCGGCGAGCTGCCGCCTCTTTACATAGCCGGGTTTCTGATTGGGATTAGAGACCTGGCTATATGTTTGCCCATTTGCAGGTGCACATGCAGATGGAAAATCACTATTCATTCGCCTACAAAGGGCGCAGCGTACAAGGAGGTACACATTTATGGCATTTTTCAACAGCGCAGTAACCGTTCTTCAGACCCTCGTCATCGCACTGGGTGCCGGTCTCGGCATCTGGGGAGCTATCAACCTGCTGGAAGGCTACGGCAACGACAACCTGGTGCCAAGTCTCAGGGCATGAAGCAGCTGATGGCCGGTGGCGGTGTAGCACTGATCGGCACGACTCTGGTGCCGCTGCTTTCCGGTCTGTTCGGTTAAGCAAAGGCTGTCGGAGCGAAGATTCCGACCGGGCGGCGAAAGCTGCCTGTTACATAGTCAGGTGCAGGCAATCTCCGCAGCTGGCTATTTTCTGCGCTCTCTGGCAGGTGCACATGTTGGAAGTATGGCGCAGAACCGCAGTTTAGAATCGCACCGGCTGAGAGGCCGGACAAATTACAGGAGGACAAATCTATGGCGTTTCTTACTACAACTGCATCGGCACTGTCTCTTTTCTCACAGCTGTTCATGCTTCTGTCCCGGATGGCGAAGCTGTTCGGCGTGTTTGCGTAAGGAAGGAGGCGGCTCATGCAGAGTATCCTTGAACAGATCACAGATTGGCTCAAGAGCATGATCATCAGCGGTATCATGGGAAATCTTTCAGGGATGTTCGATTCAGTCAACCAGCAGGTTGGACAGATCGCAGGCGATGTGGGAACCACACCGGCGAACTTTTCACCTGCGGTCTTTTCTATGATCCGCAACATCTCGGAATCCGTGATCCTGCCCATTGCCGGAATGGTGCTGACTTTCATCGCCTGTTATGAGCTGATCCAGATGCTCATCGAGCATAACAATCTGGCAAATTTCGAGACATGGACATTTTTCAAATGGGTCTTTAAGACCTTTCTGGCAGTGACCCTGATCTCGAACACATTCAATATCACGATGGCTGTCTTTGATGTAGCGCAGCAAGTGATCTCCCGAAGCGGCGGTCTGATTTCCGGCAGTACGTCCGTCAGCGATGCGACCCTGACAGCAATGCAGGCCACGCTGGAAGATGGACTTAGGACCGCTGCTGGGACTGTATTTGCAGACCTTTGTGGTTCAGGTCACGATGCTGGCGTTGTCGGCAATCATCTTTGTCATCGTGTATGGCCGAATGGTGGAAATATATCTCATGGTGAGCCTTGCACCGATTCCGTTCGCAACCTTTGGAAACCATGAGCAGAGCCATACCGGTCAAAACTATCTGCGCTCCTGTTTGCACTGGGATTTCAGGGCTTTCTTATCATGATCTGTGTGGGCATCTATGCAGTTCTGATTCAGAACCTGTCCTTTTCGGATAACATCATCAGCAGCATTTGGGGCGTTTTGGGCTATACGGTTTTGCTGGCATTTACCCTATTTAAGACGGGAAGCCTCGCGAAGTCCGTGTTTGCAGCGCACTAAGGAGAGGAGGAATGATTCATGGCATCTTATATTTCTGTGCCGCGAGACCTTTCAAAGGTCAAAACTAAGGTCTTTATGAACCTGACCAAACGGCAGATTCTCTGCTTCGGAGCCGGTGCGCTGATTGGCGTTCCGGTTTTCTTTTTGCTCAAATCCAGCGGAAATCTGAGCCTTGCTGCACTTGGCATGATGGCAGTGATGCTGCCGCTCTTCTTTCTTGCCATGTACGAGAAAGACGGTCAGCCGCTGGAAGTGGTGGCAAAGCATTTCTATGAGGCGAAGTTCAAGAGGCCGAAAACGCGGCCTTACAAAACGAAAAATTACTATGCACTGCTGGTTCAGCAGGCAGACGTGGAAATGGAGGTAAATCGCATTGTTCAAAATTCTCGAAAAGCTGACAGCGAAGAATAAAAAGCAGGATGACATCCGAATGCCGTCTCATCTGTCAGCCGCAGAGCAAAAACAGGTGCAGACGGTGATTGATCGCGCAAGGGGTGACCGCACGGTTCCGCATTCGGCACAGGAGAGCATTCCTTTTCAGCGGATGTTCCCGGACGGTATCTGTCGTGTGACGGACAATTACTACACCAAAACCATTCAGTTTCAGGACATCAATTACCAGCTGGCGCAGCAGGAAGATCAGACGGCTATCTTTGAGGAATGGTGCAGCTTCCTGAACTTCTTTGATTCCAGCATCCGCTTTGAGCTTTCTTTTATGAATATGGCTACGGATGCCTCGAATTTTGAGAAGATGGTGCGCATCCCGTACCAGAAGGATCATTTCAATCCGGTGCGCACGGAGTACAGCACCATGCTGCGCCGCCAGCTTGCCCAGGGCAACAACGGACTGACCAAGACGAAGTACCTGACGTTTGGCATTGAAGCAGAATCCATGAAACAGGCAAAGCCGAGGCTCATTCACATTGAGATCGACCTGATGAACAACTTCAAACGCTTGGGTGTCCGGGCAAAATTGCTGAACGGCAAGGAACGGCTTCATCTGATGCACGATATGTTCCACATGGGTGACCATGACCGATTCAATTTCGATTGGAAGTGGTTGCCGGAGAGCGGGCTGTCGGTAAAGGATTTTATTGCGCCGACCGGTTTTGCCTTTCCGAAAAACCGTATTTTTCAGATGGGCGGGATGTATGGTTCTATGTCCTATCTCCAGATCACGGCTTCCGATCTGTCGGATCAGATGCTGAAGGATTTTCTGGATATGGAATCCAGCCAGATCGTGACTATGCACATTCAGTCGGTAGACCAGAATAAAGCAATCAAATCCATCAAGCACACCATTACGGAGCTGGATCGTTCCAAGATTGAGGAACAGAAGAAAGCTGTCCGTTCCGGATACGATATGGACATCATTCCGTCCGATTTGGCAACTTACGGTAAGGATGCAAAGGCACTGCTGAAGGAATTGCAGAGTCAGAATGAGCGTATGTTCCTGCTGACCTTTCTGGTTATGAACACCGGCGAGACGGAGCAGGAACTGGAAACCAATGTGTTTCAGGCTTCCAGCATTGCACAGAAGTACAATTGCAACCTGCGCCGTCTGGACTTCCAGCAGGAGCAGGGGCTGATGAGCTGCCTGCCGCTGGCACAGAACCTGATTGAGATTCAGCGCAGCATGACTACCAGCAGCACGGCGATTTTCGTGCCTTTTACCACCCAAGAGCTGTTTCAGACCGGGAAAGAAGCTCTGTACTATGGGTTGAATGCCCTGTCCAACAACCTGATTATGGTTGATCGGAAAAAGCTCAAGAACCCCAACGGACTGATTCTTGGTACTCCCGGTTCCGGCAAATCTTTTTCTGCCAAGCGAGAAATCGCCAATGCGTTCCTGGTGACGGATGACGATGTAATCGTGTGCGATCCGGAAGCCGAGTACACGGCACTGGTGCAGAAATTTGAGGGGCAGGTCATTAAAATCAGTCCTTCCAGCACGCAGTATATCAATCCGATGGACATCAATGCGAACTATTCGGAAGAGGATAATCCGATTGCCCTGAAAGCAGATTTTATCCTGTCCCTGTGTGAGCTGATCGTGGGTGGCAAGGAAGGCTTGCAGCCGGTAGAAAAGACGGTCATCGACGCTGTGTTCATCAGATTTACCAGACCTATTTTGAGAACCGGTGCCGGAGAATATGCCGGTGTTGCAGGACTTGTATGAGGCGCTGCTTCGGCAGGATGAAAAGGAAGCACATCATGTGGCAACAGCACTGGAAATCTATGTGACCGGTTCACTGAACCTATTTAACCACCGCACCAATGTAGATATCAATAACCGGCTGGTCTGCTATGACATCAAGGAGCTGGGTAAGCAGCTGAAAAAGATCGGTATGCTGGTGGTGCAGGATCAGGTCTGGGGGCGTGTGACCGCCAACCGTAATGCCGGTAAAGCCACCCGCTACTATATGGACGAGTTCCATCTGCTTTTGAAAGAAGAGCAGACAGCGGCCTACAGCGTGGAAATCTGGAAGCGATTCCGTAAATGGGGCGGTATTCCCACCGGCATCACCCAGAATGTGAAAGACCTGCTTTCTTCCCGCGAAGTGACGAACATTTTTGAAAACAGCGACTTCATTTATATGCTGAATCAGGCAGCCGGTGACCGTCAGATTCTGGCGGATCAGCTGAACATCAGCCCGCACCAGCTGTCCTATGTGACCCACTCCGGCGAAGGCGAAGGATTGCTGTTCTACGGAAATGTGATTTTGCCGTTCGTTGATCGTTTCCCGACCGATCTGGAACTGTACCGGATTATGACGACCAAATTAACCGAAGTACAGGAAGCAAAGGAGGCGTAAGCAATGGCTGGCAAGAAAAATCCGAATCTCGGAGACAAGCTGCGGCAGGAGCGCGAGGGTGCGGAGAACACCCTTCGCGATTCCAGAAACAAAGCCACCGATAGCAGTACGGGAGACAGCAGCAAGAAAAAAGCGGAACATCGAAGGCAGATTCGTCACGAGGCCGATCTTGCAAGATGCGCAGCAAGAAGCTGAAATCGGAGCAGGAGGTAAAGGCGAAGAAGAAGAATGCAGCCGCTTCCGGGAAAAAGGGCGGAAAGCCAAAGAAGCCGGGGAATCTTGCGGCAGATGCGCTTTCAACCAAAGCACATCAGAGTGTGCGTAATGCCGACCAGGATAATAATTCCGGTGTAGAGGCAGCGCATTTTACCGAAGGCTCAGTGGAAGGTGCAGCCCGTGCTGGTTCCCGGTTCCAATATGGTCGAAAGCTGCGGCAGTACAAAAAGCTGGAGCGGTTGGAGAAAAAGGCAGATAAAGATGCCGTGGATTCCGTCTTTGCGGAACGCATGAAGTCTGATCCGCAGGCTGGCTCGAACTTCTTTTCCAGATGGCGGCAGAAGCAGGCTATCAAAAAAGAGTATGCCGCTGCTAAGGCAGGTGCGGCCGCTGCGGAGAACACAGCAGCTGGCACAGCCAAAGCTGCGCAGGGGACTGCCAGTATGACGGAAAAGGCATTTCAGTTTGTGCAGAGCCACTCGCATATCATCATTGGCATCGCAGCCGTGGGACTGCTTGTTTTGGTGATTGCCGGGTCAGTATCGTCCTGCTCTGTCTTGATCAATGGCGGCGGCAATGTGGTGCTGGGAACTTCCTACACGGCAGAAGATGAAGATTTGAAAGGCGTGGAGACGGATTATACCAAGTTGGAGGATAAACTTCGTAAACAAATTGACCGTATTGAAACCGACCATCCGGGCTATGACGAGTATCGCTACAATTTGGCAGAGATCGGTCACAATCCCTATGAGCTTGCATCTCTGCTGACCGTAGAATTTGAAAACTATACGAGAAGCCAGGTACAGGCGCGGCTCCAGAGTATCTTTGAAGCGCAGTATGAGCTGAAGTTGGAGGAAAAGGTAGAAATCCGGACGAGGAAAGAAACCCGTGTGGGCTATCGCTACAATCCAATCACTGGAACCGGACACACCTACACCTATCAGGTAACGGTACAGTATGAGTATAAAATCCTCAATGTAACGCTGCTCAATAGGGGCGTGGACTATGTTGCCAGAAATTCTGGTCTTACAGAAGACCAGCTGCAACGCTACGAAGTCACATTGGAATGCCGGGGCAATCGGGATGACTTGTTTGCAGGCATCGCTTTTGCAACGCCGGACGGCGCGGGTTCCAGCGGAGAATATCAGGATTACGACATTCCGGGCGAAGCTCTGACGGATGAAAAATTCCGAAAGATGATTACCGAAGCAGAGAAATATCTCGGTTATCCCTATGTCTGGGGCGGCAGCTCGCCGAGCACGAGCTTTGATTGTTCCGGCTTTGTCAGCTGGGTCATCAACCACTGCGGCAATGGCTGGAATGTAGGCAGACAGACGGCCAATGGTCTGATGGGAAAATGCGACATTATCCCGAAAAGTGAGGCAAAGCCCGGAGACCTGATCTTCTTCCAGAAAACCTACAACACCAGCGGAGCGTCCCATGTGGGCATTTATGTCGGCAACGGGATGATGATTCACTGCGGCAACCCAATTTCCTATGCTTCCATTGAGACGAGCTACTGGAGACAGCATTACTACTGTATGGGAAGAATTCGATAAAACAGGGCGATTATTCGCCCGGAAAGGACACGATATGAGTTTGAAACTGGAAAAGATTGCTGCGGAGCGTGAGAAAGCCCGTAGAAAACGCGATGAGTGGGAGGAGCGCAGAAAGGAATGGGACAGAAAGTACCACGAGCAGGAAAACAGCGAAATCTGTGAAATGGTACATGCCCAGAGCCTGACCCCGGAACAGCTGGCAGTCATCATTCAGATGGCTCAGGCTGCGGTTCCCAACCCGGAGAACCTGAAACTGGATGAGAAAGAAACGGAGGATATGGAATGAAAAAGATGATGGCAATGCTGCTTGCCAGCGTGATGGCGGCAGGAACCTTTACGACTACTGCATTTGCCTATACGGGCGATGCTGTGCAGGAGAACACGGCTGTCAGTACCGCTGCACAGGAGACGGATGCGGTAGGAAGTGCAAATGCAGGGAAAACAGACAGTGATAGCAGCATCGAAATCGACCCGGACATGCAGGTGCTGCCGGATGGCTATGAAGTCGCTACGGATGCGGATGGGAACCTGATCGTTACGGTGGGCGGCAAGGAATACAACATCGGCAGCGAAAAGTCCCAAAAGCAGACTGGTACGGTGGTGCCTGGTATCACCAGCCTGCATTTCCGTTCCGGTCCCGGTATGGATCAGGAGATTATCGGGTATCTGCATTCCGGCGATACAGTGGAGATTGTCGAAAAATGCGGTGACTGGTATAAGGTAAACTTCAACGGCAAAACCGGGTATGCACATGGGAAGTACTTGAGTGTCACGGATTCTGCAAAAGACAGCAGCATGTTCAGTGAAGATGCGCTGAAGCTGTTTCTGGATCTGATGCAGAGCGGAATGTCATCCGAGGATGAGACGGAATCCAGTACAGCTTTGACTCCGGAAGGAAATATGACGCTGGTGGACGATATCGGTGAGGAAGAAGATAAATCCAGCCAGCAGTTCATCACGCTGGTGACAAAGGCGGGCAACACCTTCTATCTGATCATTGACCGCGATAAAGACGGCAACCAGAATGTGCATTTTCTGAATATGGTGGATGAGGCCGATCTGCTTGCTCTGATGGATGAAGAGGAAGCTGCCAAGTATCAGGAGAAGGAGCCGGAAGTCACGGAACCTGCGGAAACTGAAAAAACGCAGGAGACGGAACCTGCACCGGAAGAGCAAAAAACAGAGAACGAGCAGAAGAAAGCGTCTCCGCTTCCGATGATTATGCTGCTTCTGTTTGTGATTGGTGCTGCCGGTGTCGGCGGCTATCTCTATATCAAGATGAGGGGCATAAAGCTGCATCAAAGAAAAATCAGCCGGACCCGGATGCGGATTATCACGATGAGGATGAAGACGCGCTCCAGCTGCCGGAGGATGACGGTGACGAGGACGAAGAAGTGGATGTCAACGAGGATTACGAAGCAGAATCGGACGATGAACCTGTCTGATTAACGCAGCGTTGACCGGTGGGGCGGCTGAGAAGCCGTCCCTTTTACATAGCCAAATGGTTTGTGGGTGAACTATTTGGAGCTATGAAGCTATGGAATCTGTAGGCGATATCTGATAAAATAGAAAGTAAGAACAGCTTAACAACTCGGAATTTTGTGGAGGCACATCAATGGAAACGATTTACGAAAAGTATATGGCACTTCCCATAGATAAGGGACTTTTAGGTTTAGAATATGGAGATATTGCAGACCCGTATTTTTGCTATCCCGTCAACGCAAAGCCAATCGGATTTGAAGGATGTATTCTGTATTGCTTTTTGCCGGAATATGGAGAAATGGTATTTGCCTGCAATCCAGAAAGTTGTGTAGACCAAAATGTATATCCATTAGCGGCAAATTTTGAAGATTTTACCCGTTTAATCTTGGCTTGTGGTACTGCTAACCCATTGGAGCAAATCGTTTGGATGGATAAAAATAAATTTGAAGAACACATGGCAAACGAAGAAAAAATACTGACCGATGAGCAGAGGACAGCGGCACAACAGCTACAGCGGGCATTAAGTTTGTTACCAATAGAAAATCCGTTTGAATATGTCAAATCCATTCAAAAAGATTTTGATGGTAGTAAAATACAATACAGTGATGAATACTATGAAGTTACCGGCATAGAGAACCCTAAAGGAACTAACACCCAAGATAAGCATTTAGTTGAATTTGAACCTGTCGTTTTTGAATTTAACCGCAAACAAGATAGCGACTAACAACTTTCAGTTTGTAGACCTAAAACAGAATACCGTTCCTTACATAGCAGTCATGCGCTTCGGTGCCTGGCTGCTAATTTTTTTGCGAAAGGAGCAGTATCGAATGAAGCTTGTATTATCGGAAAAGCCTCGGTTGCCATGAGTCTCTCGAAAGTAATCGGGGCAAATCAGCGCGGGGACGGTTATATGGAGGGCAATGGCTACCTTGTCAGTTGGTGTGTGGGGCATCTGGTGGAACTCTCCCAGCCGGAAGCCTACGATGAAAAGTATGCCAGGTGGAAGTATGATGATCTTCCAATTTTGCCAGAACATTGGCAGTATCAGGTGTCCGCCAGCACGAAAAAGCAGTTTGGAATCCTGAAAAAGCTCATGCAGCGGAAAGATGTGGAGAGTCTGATCTGTGCAACCGACGCAGGGCGCGAGGGAGAACTGATTTTCCGACTGGTTTACCATCAGTGCGGCTGCAAAAAGCCGGTGGAACGCCTTTGGATCTCCTCGATGGAGGACAGTGCGATCAGGGAAGGATTTCAGAAGCTCAGACCGGGAACAGAATATGATGCCTTATATGAGGCGGCTTTATGCCGGGAGCGTGCCGACTGGATTGTCGGAATCAACGCCACCCGGCTTTTTTCATGTCTGTATGGGCAGACCCTGAATGTGGGGCGCGTGATGACACCAACGCTTGCGATGGTGGTCATGCGGGATGCAGCAATCCGGCTTTTAAGCCAGAGCCGTTCTACTCGGCAGAATTGAAATTCCGGGATTTTCAAGCAAGTGGTGAGCGGATGAAAGAAAAAGCAGAAGCAGAAAAACTGGTGGCAGAGTGCTGTCAGGCAGGTAGTGCCATCATTACTAAGGTGGAGCAGAAAGAAAAATCAGAGAAGCCCCCGGCATTGTTTGATCTGACCTCGCTTCAGAGAGCAGCAAACCGGCAGTTGGGATTCACTGCCCAGCAGACCTTGGATTACACGCAGGCTCTGTACGAGAAGAAACTCGTGACCTATCCCCGTACCGACAGCCGGTATCTGACGGATGATATGGCACCGCTTGTGCCGGAACTTGTTTCCGTGATTCAGCAGAGCTTTCAGATTCAGCCAGATGCACCGGCACCGGTGAATGCAGCACAGGTCATCAATTCCAAGAAAGTCACCGATCACCATGCCATAATCCCTACAAAAACAGCGGCGGGTTATGACATTTCCTCTCTTCCCAGTGGAGAACAGGCGATTCTTACCATGCTGGCGGTGCGGCTGATTTGTGCAGTCGGAACACCTTATCGCTATGCAGAAACCATAGTGGAAACAGAATGCGCCGGTCAGAAGTTCCGTACAAAAGGCAAAACAGTCACGGATATGGGCTGGAGGCAATATGCAGGAAAGCCGGTTGAAGATGCTGAGAAGAATGCGGAGGCGGGTGATCTTCCGGAGCTTTCGGAAGGCATGACATTGGAACTTGCCGGTGTCGATCTGAAAGAGGGCAAGACCAGCCCACCTAAGAGATTTACCGAAGATCTTCTGCTTTCAGCGATGGAGAGTGCCAGTTCGGATGAATTCCCGGCTGGTGTAGAGCGAAAAGGCATCGGCACACCAGCACACGCGCTGCCATCATCGAAAAACTGGTACAGAAAGGGTTTATCGAGCGCAGGGGCGATAAGAAGACGAAATACCTTTGCTCTACGGACAAGGGAAATGCACTGGTGACGGTGGTGCCGGAACAGATTCAGTCCCCATCCATGACGGCAGACTGGGAGGAAAAACTGCTGAAAATAGAACACGGCGAGTATGACAGCGATGCCTTTATGGGTGAAATCAGCAGCATGGTCAGCGGACTTGTAAAAACCTACGAGGCTGTGAAAGGTGCCGATGTTCTGATGCAGCCGGAACGCAAAGTCATTGGTTCCTGCCCCGCCTGCGGCGGTGATGTCTGCGAAACGGCAAAGGGATGGTTTTGCAGGGATAAGGGCTGTAGATTTGCGCTCTGGAAGGAAAACAGGTTCTTTCAGACACTGGGAAAACAGATGACAGAGGAACTGGCAAAGCAACTGGTAAATCAGGGAAAAGCACGGCTTACCCATTGCTATTCCAGGAAGTCTGGACGTTACTATGACACAACCGTTCGTGTAGAGGCCGGCGAGGACGGTGCAGCAGCATTTAAGCTGGAGTTTGGAGGTAAAAAATGAGCATGAAAATGATGAATGCAGCTTATTTGGTGGATAATGCTGCGCTGCTTTCCTTGCAGGAAAAGCAGGACGGCGTGGAATTCCATTGCTTTGATATGGACAGCAAGGTGCAGACCACCGAGGGACACATTGGCTGGGATGTGTTGGATAAACAGCCGTCTTCTACGCTGGAAGAAAGCGCAAGGGTGGTAGCACTTCAGAAGATTCCCCAGCTTGACGGTCTTGCCGTTGCGCCGGTAGCTCCGGAGATGCTGGAGCAGGTACGCGGCGGCAGAAAGGTTCTCTGGCAGATGAAAAAGGCTGATCCTGAGCTGGAGAATGCAAAAAATATCCGGTTTATCACCAGCAACTACGAGGATCGGTTCAAAATTCCGGATGGCAGTGCAGTGGAGATCGAGTATCCGAACCGGAAGTTCTCAGCTCGCTGCGAATATATGGACGAATATCATTTGCGCCTGGGGTATGATGTTTTGCACATCTGTCAGCTGGCAGAAATGCTGGAACGCGGCGGTGGTACATGCCGCCCGGAGCCGCTGATTACGGAAGAACGCAGTGCATGGGATTTGGGAAGCAAGGGCTTTCTTGCCATTCAGACCTGTGAGGACGGTTACGACTATACCTTATATCATAAGGACTTTACGGAAATTGACGGTGGACAGATCGACAACCCGGAAATCAGCATGAATGCAGCCAGAGACCAGATTCTTTCGGATTATGGGTTCGGTGGCCGCACCATGACGCGGATTGACTATGATGAACTTTGTGATCGTGCAGAGGAAGCGGAAAACAGCAGACGGGAATCTGTGCTGGGTAAACTCTCGGATTTGTCTTCCAGAACGGATACGCCGGTGAAAGCTGCCAAGGCGAAGGAGGCAGAGCGATGAAATACAAGCTTACGAAGGCAGAGCAGGAAACCGTCATCAATTTTGATAATGAACTGGAAACCGCCAGCATTTATACCCATGACAGCCGCCTGATTAAGAAGCTTCGGGAACTGCGAAAACAGTATCCGGAGCAGTTTATTTTGGAGCACCGGGAGCATGGGTCGGTCACTTATACGATTCCGAAACGCTGCGTCGGTATCCGACCGCCTTATAGTGAAAAGCGGCGGGAACAGCAGCGGCAGGAAGCAAAGGAAAACGGCCTGCCGTTTATGGAGAAGGGAGAAATGAACGATGGCAAGAATTGAAAAATGGGATGAAGTGCATGGAACGCAGGCACCGGACGAAAGAATGATGGCATTTCTCGACAGTACTACCGACCAGTATGCGATTTTGCAGCTTCGCCGCAGCGAGGATACGGTATATGAACGCTTTTCGTCTATGCGCGAACTGGAACGGATGGGGCTGGAGCCGGATATTGACCATTATGAAGTGGTTTATACGGCTCCGCTGCTTCCCTACAAGGATCAGAATACGATGTTGGAGGAACTGTATGCGAAATTCAATGTTTCCCGTCCTGATGATTTTACTGGGCATAGTCTTTCTGTGTCTGACATCGTGGCTTTACGGCAGAATGGTGCTGTAAGCTGTCACTATGTGGATTCCATCGGCTTCCAGGAACTACCCGGATTTTTGAAACCGGAGAATTACCTGAAAGCCGCTGAAATGGCAATGGAAGACGATTACGGTATGATTGACGGCGTAATCAATAACGGAAAGAAGGAAGAACCGACGGAGAAAGCATCGGTTCTGGATCAGCTGAAGGAAAAGCAGGAGGCGGTGCCGCCTGCATCGCCTCGCAGGTGCTGCGAAGAAAAGGAGTTATAAATGCGTTTTACGGATGACGAATGGATGCTCATGATGCTTTACAGCCTGGCACACGGATAGGGCTGATTGCAGAGCTTCAAAAGATGCAGAAAAGTCTGACGGGCAGGGACAGGAATCTGCGCAGGTGGACGGCCTCGCTGCTTGCGAAACTGGCAGAGATGACGGATGCAGAATATGAGGCACTGGATTTGTATCCGGACGAATAAAGGAGAGGAGGAAAAAGACAGATGATGACGAAAACGGCTTATTATATGCAGATGGCACAGGAAGCTGCGGCACAGATCACTGGCAGCAAAGAACAGTGGACAGCGTTTCTGACCACATCCGCGCGGCTTTATAAGTATCCCTTTGCGGAGCAGCTGATGATCTATAAGCAGAGACCAGAAGCAACGGCCTGTGCAGAGTACGATCTCTGGAATGACCGGATGAATCGCTATGTAAAGCGTGGCTCCAAGGGCATTGCTCTTTTGGATATGCGCGGGGAGCAGCCGAAATTGCGGTATGTATTTGATGTGGCAGATACCGGAGAACGGAAGAATTCCCGCCCGGTACAGCTCTGGAAAATGAACGCGGAGCATGAGCAGCCGATCATTCGGGCACTGGATGCAGCGTTTGATGTTCCTGCCGGTGCCGGGTCTCTGGAGAATCATATCATGGAAGCGGCAGAACGCCTTGCAAGGGATTACTGGGAGGAAAACCGCAGGCAGATTAGTGACATCGTTGCAGATTCCTATCTGGAAGGATATGATGAACTCAACATCGGAGCTTCCTTTAAGAGAGCTGTCGCTGTCAGCATCGCATATTCCGTCTTTACCCGGACGGTGGGCAATGCAGATGACTATTTTGAACACGAGGATTTTCTGGACATCTTTGATTTTAATACGCAGGCTGCCGCCAATGTGCTGGGAACTGCGGTCAGCGAAATGTCCAGCCAGATCTTCCGGGAAATTGAACGCACGATCCGAACCTATGAAAGAGACAAGCAGGCAGAAAGGAGCCAAAACTATGATGGAGTTGAATTACACGAAGAACGGCGATTACCTGATTCCGGACATCCAGTTGTCGGTGCAGGAACAGAAGCCCCTGGGCAAGTACGGGAGGATGCGCAGAGCATTCCTGCAGGAGAACAACACGCTGCTGTACAATCACCTGATCCTGACCGAGAAACTGTACCCGCACCTGTGGGAGATTCAGGAGACCGCGACCGCACGGATGGAGCAGATGATGGCGGAACTTCTGAAAGCGAATCCGGCACCGGACAAGAAATCGAACCAGATGGCCTGGGTGCAGCACATGAACATGCTGAAAGCGCAGGCAGAGGAAGTCATTCTGACGGAACTTATCAACAGCTAAATTTTATGAGCCTGTTTCAGTCCGAAGCAGAGCAGATTCAGAAAATTGATGCGGCGGCAGAAAATGCAGCCAGAGAAGCGGAGAGCGAAAAGCCTCCGCTTTTGTCATTTCTGAGGATGAAATCGACCGGATGCTGCGGACAGGCTCCAATTTTGAGGGCGGAAAAATCCGTATTTATGCGCTGTATCAGCAGCAAGGGGACGCAAAAGAACGAGCTGCATTTCTGAAAGCGGAATATGGTATCGGTGGTCACAGTTATACCTTTATGGATGGCAGTCGCGGTTTTGCGGATTATGACGGGAAAGGCATTCTGCTTCGCAATTATGGTCATGACCGGGAAGTACGCCTCACATGGTCGGCGGTGGATAAGCGGTTAGACCGGCTTGTGGAAAATGGTCAGTACCTGACTGCTCTGGAAATGGAAGAGTATCGAAAGCTGGAGCAGGAATACGGCGCGCCGCTTCCTATGCCGACTGCTGCCCATGTCTTTCCTCCAACGCCACCGGAACACTACGATACCGGAAATGAGCATGTGGACAACATGCTGAATACGGCTGCGGATGTCTATGCCCGGAGTGAACTGGCGGCACCCCAGCGTTTTACCGTGATGGAGACAGACGATGGCTATGCGGTCTGGGATGATATTCAGGACGGCATTCATGTAGAGCCGGATGGTGTCAGCGAAGAGTTTACCAGCGAATGGGAGGCAGAGACCTACCGTCAGCAACTGATTAAAAAAGTCCAGGAACGGGAGGCCAAAGACTGGCTCTATGTTGAGCAGAGTAAACAGAATTTGCAGCAGGACATTCCATTCCCGGATGTGGAATCCGAAGAAGCACCGGAATCGGTTCACGCAGAGGCAGATCCTCTGGTGCTGGAAATGCAGGAACACGCCAGAGAACTTGCCAGAGAGTCAGGCTATGCACCGAATGAACGATTTGTGGTCACGATGACCGGCGAGAATTTCCCGGATTCTAAGGATGCGTTTGCCATCTGGGATTATGTTAAAGAAGAGTATTACGGATATTCGGACGGAAAAGTGCAGACATTTGCCGATTATGTGAGTGCGTCAGAGGCGTTGCAGGAGATTTGCGGCAGGAATATGGAGGCTGAAAAAGAGCCTGCGACTGTGCAGCCAGAACCGGCAGCTCCGGTGCAGCCGGATTATCGTGTCGGTGATACGCTGTATCTGGACGGAAAGGCATTTACGATTGAAAAAGTCGGGCTTTTCGATGTGGAGCTTCGGGACCCGGATTCCGTGTATCCGATCTTCCGCTCGGAAAGCAAAGAAAATCTGGCAAGACTTTTGGGGCATGAGGAAAATGTTCACCTGCATAATCTGGTGGTTGATCTGAATCCCGGCAGAGAAAAGCAAAGTGAAGAACAGCATTTGACTATCCCGGAGACAGAACCGGAGAGCACTCATGCAGAAAACTACCGCATCAACAGCTTTCATCTCGGTGAAGGCAGCCCAAAGCAGAAATTCCGTGCCAACATGGATGCCATCTATATGCTGAAAACCTTGGAAAACCAGCACAGGGATGCGACACCGGAGGAACAGGAAACGCTGGCCAATTATGTCGGCTGGGGCGGGCTGGCAGATGCCTTTGACGCAGAGAAAACTGCCTGGACAGGCGAATATAAGGAGCTGAAAGCAGCTCTTACGGAAGAAGAATATGCCGCAGCAAGGGCTTCGACTCTGAATGCGCACTACACCAGCCCTACCGTGATCCGTGCAATCTATGAAGCTTTGGACGGTATGGGATTTGAGAAAGGCAATATTCTGGAACCGTCGATGGGTGTCGGCAACTTCTTCGGTATGCTGCCGGATTCCATGCTGGGAAGCAGACTGTATGGTGTGGAACTGGATTCCATCACAGGGCGTATTGCGCAGAAGCTGTATCCGCAGGCAGAAATCAAGGTGGCAGGTTTTGAAACCACCGACCGCCGCGATTTCTATGATCTGGCCGTGGGCAATGTGCCATTTGGCAACTACCGTGTCAGCGATAAACCCTATGATAAGCTCGGTTTTTCTATCCACAACTATTTCTTTGCCAAGGCATTGGATCAGGTTCGTCCCGGTGGCATCGTGGCCTTTGTTACCAGCCGCTATACGATGGATTCCAAGAATCCGGACGCACGAAAGTATCTGGCGCAGCGGGCAGAACTGCTGGGAGCCATCCGACTTCCCAATAACGCATTCCGTGCCAATGCCGGTACAGATGTAGTGTCGGATATCATTTTCCTGCAAAAGAGAGACCATCCCATTGATATCGAACCGGATTGGGTGCATCTGGGGCTGACTTCGGAGGGCATTACCCTTAACAGCTACTTTGTTGACCACCCGGAAATGGTGCTGGGTGAGATTACAACGGAAAGCACCCAGTACGGCAAGGAAGAATGTACAGTCATTCCGATTCCGGATGCAGATCTGGGAGACCAGCTGCATGAGGCTGTGCAGCATATCGGCGGCCACTATGAAGCGCAGGAGCTGGCACCGGAGGAAGAACTGTCCTTGCAGGGCGAAACCATTCCGGCAGACCCCAATGTAAAGAACTTCTCCTATGCAGTAGTGGATGGGGATGTCTACTTCCGTGAGAACAGCATCATGCGGAAAGCTGACCTTTCTGCGACGGCCACCGGCAGGATCAAGGGCATGGTGGAGCTTCGCACCATCGTGCAGGAACTGATTGACTACCAGCTGAACGATTATCCGGAGGACGCGATTGCCCAGAAACAGCGGGAACTGAATGTAGCCTATGACCGATTCGCCGATCAGTATGGGCTTATCAATTCCCGTGCAAATGCACAGGCTTTTTCGGAAGATTCGTCTTATTATCTGCTCTGCTCTCTGGAAAATGTGGATGAAAACGGCAGGCTGGAATCCAAGGCAGATATGTTCACCAAACGGACGATTCGACCGGAACGGGCTGTTACCAGCGTAGATACTCCGGCAGAAGCTCTGGCAATCTCTATCGGAGAGCGCGGCAGAGTGGATTTGCCCTATATGTCGGAGCTTTTAGGTACACCGGGAGAATATGAAAAAATCCGGCAGGAACTGCATGGCGTCATTTTCAAAGACCCGATGACGCAGGGCGGCGAGGAAACCGGCTGGGTGACGGCTGATGAATATCTGTCTGGCAATGTCCGGGAAAAGCTCCGCGTGGCAGAACTGGCTGCGGCCTCTGACCATGCCTTTGCGGTAAATACGGAATATCTGAGAAAGGCGCAGCCGAAAGACCTGGACGCTTCAGAGATTGATGTGCGCCTTGGTGCTACATGGGTCAATCGGGATTATATCCAGCAGTTTATGGAAGAAACCTTTGAACCGCCGTTTTACCTGCGCCGGAACATCGAAGTGAAATTCTCTCCCATGACGCAGAGTGGCAGATCACCGGCAAGAGTACACCGAGCCGGAATGATGTCCATGCCTATATGACCTACGGCACCAGCCGTGCCAACGCCTACCGGATTCTGGAGGATACGCTGAATCTGCGGGATATCCGTATCTACGATACCGTGGAGGATGCAGACGGTAAGCAGAAGCGGGTTCTGAATAAAAAGGAGACCACCCTTGCTCAGCAGAAACAGCAGGCCATTAAGGATGCGTTCCAGAACTGGGTGTGGAAAGACCCTTATCGCCGTGCGGAACTTGTGGAAAAGTATAACGAGCTGTTCAACAGTACTCGTCCCCGTGAGTACGATGGCTCCCACATCCGCTTTGGCGGCATGAATCCGGAGATCCGGCTGCGGGAACACCAGCAGAATGCCATTGCTCATGTGCTGTACGGCGGCAATACGCTGCTGGCCCACGAGGTAGGGGCCGGTAAGACCTTCGAGATGGCCGCTTCTGCTATGGAGCAAAACGGCTGGGACTGTGCCAGAA